>Ga0098052_1000250_pt1 | contig 33349 bp, 28 predicted proteins | sample 15_taG_FD_81591 | JGI IMG/M metagenome (GOLD analysis project Ga0098052, IMG submission 81591) | Marine viral communities from the Subarctic Pacific Ocean - 15_ETSP_OMZ_AT15312 metaG | ecosystem: Environmental > Aquatic > Marine > Oceanic | place: Pacific Ocean | collected 2015-01-18
CATCTTTCTTGAGAATCGCTTAATAAGATTTTCAGACGATTCATTTCTTCTTAATTTTACTTGCATTATTTTAGGTGTTTCCACCCTCCTGTCATTTTAATAAGCCCATCAATATTGACGCCTGCGTCGGATGGATCTTTGTCTTTAAGTGCCCCATATTTTGACACTTGAGAATTTGATTTGTTTGCTAATGGTTTGGTTCCTTCAAAAATACCTTGCAAACCAGCAGCATTTTGCAATTGAGCTTTCATTTCATTTAATTGTTTAGTCGCTTCTAAATTGCCACGACTTTGTAAAGGAGCAGCCTGTTCTCTAATAGGAACAGGAGTTTGCATAGTTGGGCCTACAGCAGTATATACTTCTTTAATAAGACCAGATAAAACTCCTTCTTCGAAAATAACTTCTTTAATACACTCTTTTATAAGAGGCTTTAAAACTTTTTTTAGTTCATTTTTTTTCATTTATTACCTGTGATCTCATTCAATAATCTGTTTAGACGATCAGCTTTAGAGTAGGGTTGTTTGATCTTTGATTCACTAAGTTGCATAAAAGCACCCTTTGTTGATGGTTCGCTTACAATATCAAAACAAATAAGCTGAAGATCGTCTTCAACAATTGTGCTTCCGGCGCTTTCGTGAACAGAACCCAATGCTCTTGAAGAAATACCCAATGTAACACCGTCACCAATCAAGGCTTTCAGAATCATACCAGAAGGTGTGGATAACACTTTAATCTTACCCATTAAGTCTTTACCACTCCACCAAAGATCTGTTACCATATGTGAAGCGTTCTTTAGATTTACAACCGAGTCATCTGGGTGATCTAATTCTCCGCAGGCTCGCTTTTCCTTTACTGCCTTCATATAGTTTTTCACTTCAGGCATTAGAACGGAAGAAGGATAAACACGCTTGTTACCATTTTGTTCGTCGCACCGTTGCATAACACCAGACAGATAAACAGCACCATTTTTAACTTCTGCTTTTTCAGCTTCAGTCAGCAAATCTTGACAAACGCCATCGGCGCATAATTCATAATACTCTCTTAATAGATATTTTCCACTCATTTTTTATCCTCTGCCATTGTCACAACTCCACCTCGACCCCTACGACGCTGCCCAGGTTTTACCATTTCCGGGGCTGCTTGGTGTGGTGCGGATGGTACTCGCGCAGATGATGCTGGTGCTGAAGGTCTTGTATCTTCTTCCTCATCTTCACATTTAGCAATAAGAGCGTTTGCATCTTCTACTGCTTTCGGTGAGCACTCTGACTCTTCCGAGATTAAAGCTTCAAGTTCTTCTTTGATAATTTGTTTTAGTTGTGACTTGGTGATTTTCATTTTGTTTATCTCCCGTCGATCCCATTCATTGATAGAACAGCGATAAGTCCAGGGATGTTATCTTTTACATAAATCCCTGAAAAAAGCGTTTCGCATCTCCCACCAACATAAGACACAGCAGCATCTAAATGCTTGCTAATCTCTGGATCTGTTGCCATCTGTGTTGAAATAATTAGTAACATTGTTCCGGTCACTGCTTTTCCTTTTGGCATTGGACAAGGTGACCTCTTAATACAGTTTTGAAAAATTGCAGCGCCCAACTTTGGATCAGCAGGGTTGGCAATCATTGTAGAGCCAAGGAACATCCGTCCATTTGACTCTAAACACCTTTCAAGATCTTTTGAATCAAAAGTTTGAACAACGGATCTTTCTGATGCGAGTTTTAGAACCTGATGAAACAGTTTAGCAAATGTTGAGTTTGCAACTGGATACATATTCATAATGCCCACTTTACCTCGTAGCAGTTGTAGTTGCCGCTCATTATCAATCAAGATATGCGGATGGGAGGCAACATCATTTGCTAAAGATAAAGCGTTTCTTGCAATTGTTGAGTTGAGTGATTCTTGTGCAGTAGGCCAAGAAACAAAATACATTACCTTGCCACCGCCCTGAACAGAACTTAAATAGCGTTCAAAAACTTCATGTAATGCAACGCTGGCAGATCCAGTTCCCCCACCACCACCAGCACAAACAAAGATCCAATCGACCTTTCCTAGTTTTGTTCGGATAGCATCTTCAACAACAGCACTTGCTTCGCTAAACACTGCCTTACCAAACTCCACATTCTTTGCAACGCCATCGGCATCTGGAATAAGAATGAGATGCTTTTCATCAACGCCTTCAGGTTGGTCCTTTTCTGTTGTATTGATAAGGAGGGTCTTATTAAAACCTAAATCTAAAAAGGCTTTGGCTAATTTGCCACCGCCGCCGCCAATACCAATAAAGGCACAATTAAGTGCTGATACTGCTTCATTTTCTGGTAATTGATCATCGTGGGAAAGAGACACCTCCTCTCCAAAGTGCTCGATAAAACCAAAATCATCGGCATCAAAATTATCAAATGAAGTGTCCATTACTTCGTTTTCAGAAGGTAATCCTAATTCATTTTCGTTATTTTCTTCAGACATCTATACTTCCTTTCAAAATGCGGGCGCTACCCGCGTGATTATGCATCCGTTCTTACATCGACGGACTCTACGAATTCTTCGTCTTTTAAACATCAACTATCACTCCCAATCTTCAAGTTTATTCCCTCATCACCAAACATCATACTTAAAACATATGAGGTTGCTGAACTAACGCATCCCAATGCGAAAGCGGTGACCAAAGAATAATCAAATGTAAATAGTTTTGTGTATGCGTTTAGGGACCATAAAATCCAACCTACGTGGAAGCCTATACACATAGGGCAATGAAAAAAATGATGTTCTGGTCTTACCTTATTAAAAATTTTTCCGTATACTAAGAGTTGTGTCATCCCAAACGATGTTAGGATAAAATATAGTAAATCCATTAATATGGTCCGAACGTGCGTCGATACCTTCCTGTAACATATGGATCGATACTACCTTTTCTTGGTTCTTCTGGAACCTCTCCTAATTCAGTAGTATCCGAGTCTTCTGGATCTGTATAGTAATCTTCAATTTGGTCTACAACGAATTCCTCTGTCTCGAATCGTGGTCTCTCTGATTCAATAAAATGATAAGTATTTAGTAAAATAAGTTGAGCAGCACTAACTGTTTCATCTATTGGGTCTGGATATGTGCCTTGAATACTGGCATAAACGTCGCCCCCCTGGACAGAATTTCTGTCAACAATTCCTTTTTTTGATAAAAAATTAAAATAATTATTTTGGGTTTGATAACTCTCGTCACTCATTTCATCTTTAGGAAACGTTATGATTTGTTTTTTTACAGTGTCGATAACAATATCAATGTCGCGATGGTCTGTGATCATTACCTTACCATCAATTGTTTTTCTTGCTTCAAGGCTAATTGAAACTTTTTTAGCTTCTTCTTTTTCCTTTGCCATTTCTTCAGCAGATTTGGCATCGGGAGTTACTTTGATTTTAATTGGAGGCATCTTTCTTGATTTCCTGCACCAAAGATTGTATTTTTAAGATCTGCTGGATCATATTCTTATCTGGTTGTGTTGTTTGATATGACTGCAAAAGAGATATAACTTCTTGAGCACTGTTTTTCATATCAGGATCTTCTACAAACTCTGTGACATTTGATGATTCTTTCATCGCTTCTTTGAGGCGACCGATCTCTTCATTGAGATATGTTTTTAACTCTAGACCATTATCAGAAAAACTGGAAGCAAATTTGGATATAAGAATTTTTTGTTCGTGTAACAGCTTTTCAGTATATGATTCATTAAATCTTTTAGAAAATGATTTAAATATAATGTTATCAATTGGAAGCATTTTGTTTTCTTGTGAATCTTTTGAAGAAGACATATAACCGACCAACTCATTTTCCAAAATTATTCTTGTTTTAACAGGAACTTTGTGATTAAAGATTTGTGATATTGTGGCTAGAAGCTTATAGTTTGGAACAAAATTAGACATGGCTTCCTTGCCAAGGTTCTTTTTGATATATCTTGCAAGATTATTCTGTTCTTGCAGTAACTCTTTCTGATCGATCTTTTCTCTTATTTGTTTTACTTCTGCAACAATCTTATCTGCAACATAAGGATTGATGTCTCTTGATTTGGTGATCGAATGATATAACTTTAAATCCTGGTGTAGATGAGAACCATATTTAAACGATTCTTTCAGTTTAGATACTATTTCGTTTTTTAGTTCTATGTCCTTGTTAAGAATTGCTTTTGTCAATTCTAAAATCATAGATTCATAAAGGAAGCCGGTGTTTTGCTTTTTATTGTGTTTGAACTTTGCCATTTTTCTTTTCCCGTTTCTTATCTAAATTCTCAATAAGCTTTTTAATCTCAATGTTGTTTTCTAATACTTCTATCTCGTCTTGTTGAACTACTTTATAATTAGTATCTAAATCTTCATTTATACCTCTACCCAGCCTTGTGAGATCTTGAAGCCCCGGAAAAACATTTCTATAGGTATTAGATCCTTTTTCGGCATTCAAATTACCTGCGCGTTGTCTTGCCCTTGGTCCCGAGGTTTTACGATTATCGGAAAGTTCTGCTGTATATTTTTTATCTTTCGAACCATCCGTGACATATGGCTTTTGTGCCCATCGGTGATCATCCCTTTTACCGGGAGTAGCTAATAAAGTTTCTTCTTCCCCTTCATCATCAATATCTTCCAGGTCCATATCATCGTCCCCACCAAGGTCATCTCCACCGCCGAGTTCACCACCATCCATAACGTCTTCGCCTTCAGCGGTTTTATCAAGAATAGCAGTAAGTTTTCGATCATAAAACATTTCTCTTTGGTTACGAATAATTTCTTCGTCTGAAAGATTTAGTAGATTTTTTGAGACCCATCGTTTACTGAAATAACCTTCTGTTGCTGCACCCGCAATTTCAAATTTTGTGCGCCAATGTTCAAGCTCTTGAAGTTCAGCGATCTTTGAAGGGTTGTTTAGATGAAGTTTAAATGAGAGAAGATCTTTGCCTTCATACCCAAGCGTATAAAGATGAATAACTGCAATCTTTTCTAATTCTGCTATCACACTTCGTTGAAGTCTTTGAATAGTTCTAGCAAAGCGCACGTCTTTTTGTGCAAGAGTTGTTTTATCATCTCCTGCATCCTCTGATTGTGTAAGATATGAAGGAGGAATTTTCAAAGCAGAAAACAATTTATCTCTAAAAAGTTTTACATCGTCTACATCACCTGTATAAGTCCCCCCCGGTAACGACTCTACTTTTGTACTTGATGTCCCGCCGCGAACAGGAATAAAATAATCTTCATCAACACTCATAGCATTATAACGTAAATCTACTCGTCCTGTTGTTGAATCGATAACTTGATTGCGTTTCATCTGAGTTACGATGCGCTGCATATGTTGTTCAATTTCTTTTTCGGGGATGCCTCCGACATCAACATAAAAAATACGTCGTTCAGGTGATCGAACTACACGATAAGCAATAACAGCATCTTCAAGCATTGAGAGTTGTCTAAAAATACGACGTGCAGCTTCAAGCACCGATGTTCCATAAGGTGCGTATTTATCATTTCCTAAAATACGAAAATGTGCAATCTGCCAGTTTTCAAATGTTAAACCACCAGAGTTCCACTGATACTGAACATAGTTTGGATTTGTTGGATCTTCACCCTCCATTCTTTCAATTTCAATAGCCGGGAGACCTATGACGTTCTTTACCCCCATACTTTCATCAATGTCAAGATACAAAAAATAATCTCCATACTTGCATAAGGAACGACACCATCCAAAGATATTAAATTCAACATTTAAAACATTATAAAACAGTTGACGTAGGACTTCTTTTATTTCCTCATTAGGACAATTGATCGTAAGAAGTGGCTGGATAGGAGAAGAAACAGTCATCTCATCTGCGTAGATATCCATCGCGGAATGAATTTCAGGCATAAATTCCATGGAATCAAAGTCTCCATATCTTTCCGCTCTATTTACATTTTGATAATATCCTGTAGTAATGTTACCAAAAGGATCATATCCTGATTTCTTAAAGCTTAAACCACCAGGAGATTTAAACTTAAACTTGTCCAGTTGCCGCCTTTTTAACTGTCTTGGGTTTTGTTTTCTACGATCAACAATCGGTCCTGAAAGTAACCGTGTCAACGCCCTATATAATGGGTTTTCTGAATTTCGGGTGTTCTTTTTTGTAGCCATTTCTATCCTTTAATTATCCATCCAAACTCTTTATACGTTTGTTGGGCTTTATTCATATTATCATAAACTTCGTTTCTTTTGTAGCCTTGCATTCCAGATATCGTAGTATTTAATTTTGTATTTGATACAATTATAGACTTTAAGAAGGTTCTTTTGTATTCAAGCTCTTTTACATTTTCTTGTAGAACTGTATCTCTAACCCAACAAGCAATCGCCAATGACATTACAAGATCGTCATTATAACCTCGTTGAGCTTCTGGTCTTCCGTTCTTCCAAATAAAAGTTTTTAATTCTTGATATGTTCTGTTCGAACTAATCGTAATCAAGTTGTTTCTAACGAACTCCTCTAATTTAGAAACAATCAATGGCCTTGTCTTTTGTGACGTAGTAAATCCCGGCACAGAGTTGCTGACATTTTCTGCCTCATACTGTTCAATATATTGATGAGTACCTTTTGTTGAGAAATAAACATTAGAATATCCGGCGTCAATAACTTTTTCAAGAACAGAAAACCCAATGTTATTATTCTCAATAACCATCATAGCATTTCCATATTCCATTCCAGCATCATAAAGCACTTTAGCAAAAAGGTCCGTTGTTGGTTTACCTCTATATTCTGCAACTTGCTCCATCGTGCTGATTTTGAAAATATGAAATACTGAATAGTCGTTGCCATCACCACGGGAAACATCACCGACTAAAAGATATTTTTGATCTTGTTGATATTCTTCCCATATCCAATAATTCCGATCAAAACCCGTTTGAAATTTTGGTTCACAACAAGAATTTCCAACAACAGTTAGGTAATCTGAATGGATTACAGTATCTCCCGATGCATTAAAAGAACATTCATATTCTTGTGCTACTTTTCTTTTTGAAAGATTTTTTGTTGTTTCTTCAAACCAATTATGATCTCGTTCGGGGTGGACGCTCCAATGAAGCTTGGTCGGGTGAAAATTATTTTCTCCTGATGTCGACGCAATATATGTTTTATGAAACCAATTACCAACGCCATTTGGAGATGAAAGTGCAATACATCGACCACCAGCCGCCATTGTTGGTTGAAGTGCTGTCCATAAATCATCTAAATTTTCAACGTGTGCTGCCTCATCAATAACAAGGAGCGAAAGTGCTTCTGATCGTCCAGCGTCAGCAGAGGTTGTAGACGCTTTGATTTCCGAGCCATTGCTTAATACAAAAGATGATCGGTTATCAATCGCAATGGTTGCTACCTGATTAAACCAAGGTGGAAGAGTTTTGATCATTGCTTTTACTTTTTTCACCAAGTTTGCAGCCGTTCCAAATTTTGTTGCAACAACAAGAATATTCTTATCCCGGTGAAACAGCATTAGCCAAACAATATAGCCAGCAGATATGGTAGAGATACCAAGCTGTCTAGATTTTAGAATAATGTTGTTACGATAATCATTGAAATCATGAAGAAGTTTTTTTTGAAAGTCCCAAGTACGAAAAGGGATTTGACCTCTTGTTGGATGAGAAATCTTACAATAACTATCTAAAAAGTAAGAAGGATCTTTGCCACACTTGACAACTTCTTTAATCAGTTCTTTTTTTGATACATACTGAGACATACATAATAAGTAGTTTATTTTGTTTCTGATTTCTTATTTGATTTTTCAAGTGCTTTTTGAAGAGGATCAAGAGCCCGAGATAAAAGAGCGCGTTCCTGTCCGCCCGCTAAATTGCTCTCTTGAGCATATTTCTTTAATATGTCTGTTATTTTTCGAATCATTGCTCGTTCCTTATTATCTAATCCTTTTTGTTGTTGGGTGTTAGTAATATCGGCTCGTTGGGCTTTTTCAAATTCAGAAGCAGACATATTATCGTCCTGCTCCTGCAAAACTTCAGATATAAGTTGATATAAGTAACTTTTATCTACTTTCACTTTCTTGGCTCCTCATCACGTTTGCCGGTGACGTTTTGGGGCTTTTTCGAGCCAGGAAACTTATCTTTTCCCATACCCAACCATTTCTTGATTGAATCGTTTAATCTCTCTTCAACAGTGGTTCCTAATTCTGGCTCGTCTGGAATGCCGCCAATCTTAAAATCTTGGTGAGCTTGGACCCAAGATCTAACACGACTTGTTGATTGAACAATCATTTCTGGTTCGCTGTCCTTTAGTTTGGATAAAGTTAGACCATTACCAGTAATCTTTTTATATTCTTTTTTTAGAAACGAGGAAATATCTTGAAGACGTTGAGCAATCTCTCCTTCAAAATCTCCACGATGAAACTCTTTTAAAGTGATCTCACCGTGATACTTTATTCTAAGAACATTACCATTGAAACAAACACTGAAGCCATCCATCACTCTTTTATCTAAAATTGGGTTTCCTTCTTCACGCATCAAACCAACTTTCAGCGGTTCCCCATTTTCATCCATAGCACCATCATAAGCATTTGCAGCAGCTTGCTGAATGCCTTGAATAATTTCTAATACGTTTGATTTCTTTTCAGCCATTATTTACTTCCTTTCCTTTAAATCAAGTGAGGGGGCTCTTGTTACATCCTTAACTATCATCTTTTTTGCCGCCGCCTCATAACCTTTAGAAAAATTTTGTAATTTTGTAGCTCCGACTTTCATACTCAGTAGGATTCTCACTATTGTTTGATCGAGTTGATCGGGAGACCCTTTTTTCACCTCGTCGCCCCTAAGCATCTTATAATCTTTTTCTAATTCATTAATAATCTTCACAATATCCTTGGAGTGTGTGGCGAGTATCGCGGCGACTTGTTCCTGTTGTTTAATTTTTTTGGTGTCACCAAGTTCGATCTCTTTGCTGTTAAATGCTCGGTTTCCAACGTTAACCAACCCCTTAGCCTTATTTGCAACCCATGTCCCTGCCGCAGCCTTGCCCCCTGATAACTGAGCAAAAAATCGATCTATGACACCCTCGTCAAGGTTATCTAGCTCTTCATTGATAAACATCTCTAATTCTTTTCTTGTAATTTTATTTTGTTTAGCCATTTCTCTTCTCTACCCTCTACGTGATAAATATAACACTTATAACAACACTTAAATTTTGCCATATATAAATCGTCTCTTCCTTCAGAAGAATAAACATTACATACGGGACAAGTGCGTTTTGATTCTTTTGTAAATAGTTTCTTCGGTAACAAAACACCATCAACCTCAATCTTCTCTTTGGGCTTTGTTTCTTCTGCGATCTTTTTAATTTGTTTTAGATATTCTTTTTCTTTTTCATCGTCCCAAGTTTTTCTAGGATCTTGAATTGTTTCTTCACCATATTTTTCTGATATGGCTTTTTCTACTTTAAGGAGATGATTTGGGTCTTTCATTTTTTTACAATCTCACTGGCCGCAAAAAAGATTGCAACCGAAGTAGCTATACCAAGAAGAACACCTCCACTAAACCATAATAAATCATAGTCAGGAGAGTTAGAAGCGATCTTTTGTAATCTATTTATTTCTTCATCTTGGGCTGCAACAATAAGATTGTATTTCTTTTTTTCTATTATAAGCTCGCCAGACAGAAGTTTACTGTCCCGCGCACACTTGGCTGCGAGTTTTTCTTTTTCGTATTTGATTTTCAATTCGCATTCGCGAATAGCTTTTTCTTTATCAGCTAAAAGTTTTGCGGTGGCTTCAACAGAAAACAAAGCCCCTGTGAATGGTGCTCGTTCACCTTTATCCAAAAAAGTGAACTTTGATGTGGTACTGGTGTTTATTTGAGCGTATGCAGGAAAAGTTGCAAAAATAAAAGAAACACTAATCAGTATTGCTATTGTTTGTTTTAGGGACATAATCAAGCCCAAATCTTACTCTAATCCTTTCAGCCATTTGATCAGGATCGTCAGTCCAATCCTTTACTATTTTTTTGATATACTTTTTATCTTTGATTGATAGCTTATTTTTTTCGTCTTCGTAATTTGTTTCAATTTCTTTTATGGCGTTCTCATATTCTTCTTCAATCTTCTTTTTGCTCTCTGTCTTTTCTTTATCGGCTGCGTTGATCGCATCTAATTGTTTTTTGTGAGAATCGTTGGCTATGTTCAATATATCACTTATCTTATCTTTTTTTGAACCTAAAATTATTGCAACGGTAATAAGAACAGGGACATACCAATATGTCTTTAGAAAAGCCCATATTTTTTTCAACGTAATCATTTCGGCGTTGCAACAACTCTATTATCAAACTCTCTTGCAATATATTTTGTTAGCATTTTGGTCACATTCATATTCTCTAATGGAGTTTCAGAAGGATAATCCTCTATTTCTTTTTGTAAGGTTTTTAAAAAAGAATTCTCAATGTTATCGTCTACAATTGCCGATACCTGATCATCAACATTTAGATAATCTAATCCAGTATTGGTTTTTTTATCATCAGGTAATTTATAGTATGCAGTAGCTATATCCCACAAACTTTTAGCTGTTCCGCCCCCCGGAATCGCATCTAAAATAAATCCTACGGCAACATCCTTAACCGCTTCTTTACTTTGCCCTGCTTTTTTAGCTTTGACAGCACCGTTGAGTGCTGCGCGTAAATCACCAACTGTTTGAAGTTGGTTTTCCTGTTCAGATAGTGACTTTTTTGTCTTGCGCCCTCGTTGAGGATCTCTTTTTTTCTTTCCTTTTTTGCGCCCACCTTCACCTGGGCGTCCACGGTTTTTTGATGCAGGTTCGCAAACCACTTTGCTGCTGCTTAGACCATTAGGGTGATGGAGGTCGCCATTGCATTTTCCATACTTTGCCTCGTATTCCCGCTTATGTGCTTTTCGGGCTATATTGTCTTTATTTCCAGCAGTATTTTGGGAATAACTTCCACCGGACTCTTCTGAAAGATTTGAATTGAAATAATTTTCTAATTCTTCATCAATAACTGATTTGATAAAATCCTCCAGTTCTTGCCCCTGCTCTGACAACATTATTACTTACCTTTTTTATAACCTGGGACACGACCGGCGATTTTCGGTCCTTTTATACTACCCTTTTGTTTTGCGACCTTCCAAGCGACTGCATAAGGGTTCTTGATCTTCTTTCTATTTTTAGCACCTTTGTCGATGTTGTCTCCATATTCTGCAACTTCTTCAGGAGTCGCACAACCAGATTCTTTACATTTTTCGCTCAACTCTTCATCAGCAACTTCATCAATCATTTCTCGAATGATTTCGTCAAGTTCTTCACCACCTCGCCGAAGCTTTTTCAGTTCTTCACCACCTCGCCGAAGCTTTTTCAGTTCTTCAGTTTCCTTTTTTGAGGCAGCACGGTATTTTCCGCCTTCTTTTTTTCTCTCTTCCTTGCCCCACTCTCTTGTAGATTTTGGTTGTCGTTTATCTGGTCTACCTTCTTCAAGTTCCTGTTTTTTCAGGTCTTTCAGGTTTTGTTTAGCTCTATGACGTTCACGACGTTCTTGCTCTTTTTGTTCAGCTTTTGTTGCATCTTTAGGAACACCCTTGCCTTTGCCATATTCTCCTGCTTTACCTTCGGGCAGTCCTATAAGGTCGTTGAGCTTGTTGGTAAGATGTTTATTGGCTTCGTCTGCGGCGGCGTACAGCGCCTGAAGATCGCCGCGAACAGCTTGTTTCGCATCTTCCATATCCAGAACACCCTCTCTAACAGCCATAGCTATAGTGAAAATATCGTCATCAACCAAGTTCAGGGGTTTTTCGGTGTTTCCAGGTTGTGCAAGCCATTCTTGGTTAAGTTCATCTGCGATTCTCTCCCCCTCTGCTTCGGCTGGTGTTTTCGGATATTTTTCAAAATCATCCGCGTTTTTTAGGTCTTCATCTGGAACACCAGTCCTATAAGGTTGTTGAGCTTGTTGATCAGCCCACTTCCGATCTGCGACCGTTTCATATCCCTTTTCGTCATCATACCAATCATCGTTCTCTTTTATAGCAATCTTAAGTTCCTCTTTGATGATTCGTTTTAGTTGAGATTTTGTGATTTTCATTTTGTTTCTCCGTGTTTCCATCGAGCAGCAATATCTGCGACACCTTCAATGCCGATATAACCAAGAGATATAGCAGTCCATTGGTCGCCAGTTAAATGATTTAGATATAGAAAAATAGTGGCAAGAGCAAAAACTGTGAATTTTCTTGATACTACCTTCGCTAATGTTTTATCGACTATTGCCCTCAATGTATTATAAATAGTTGTTTATGATTGAACTTTCGCGTGCTCACCATCTTTTTCAATGTTTATGATCGAATCCACTGAATCTTTTAGACTATCAAGATGTGAAATAATAATCACATTCTTAAAAACAGACTTTGTTACATCAAGGATCCTGACAAAACCTTCCATTCTCTCTTCGTCAAGAGCAGTCCCCGGTTCATCGAGAATAAACAATTGCGATTTAGGAAGTGTGGAGATAGATGTAAATGCTAAACGAATAGCCATCGCCGCCACAGTTTGTTCAGCCCCAGATGCCATCTCCAGGGGACTTGGATCGCGATTGGGATGTTGAATAAAAATATCCAGTCTTTTATCATCTGTTTCAAAAAAGACTTGAAAGTCAACGATATTTGACAACAACTTTGAAATCTCACCATTAATCACTGGAAGATTTCTTTTAATGATATCATATGAAATGCCATTTGAGTGCATACATCTTTTATAAAGATCGTGGGCTTCAAAATTGTTTTTGGCGTTTTCAAACTTTTCTTTTTCTGTTTCTAAGTTCGCGATCTTTTGTTCATAATATCCGTGTGTTTTATAAAGCTCTAAAAGTTCTCCTTCACAAAACTCAACCGAGGCTTTAGTTTCTTGCAGAAGTTGTTTTTTCTCATTTCGTTGTTGTATTACATTCTCAAGATTTTCAATAACTTCAACATTATCATTATATTCTTTTTCTTTGTTTTGCATTTCGGTTAAACGATGCTGAAGAACAATCACTTTTGAAAAAAGATTTTCGAGCCCGCTTTCGGTCATTGCTATAGATGAGTAGATTTCATCCCTTCGCATTTGAAATATTTTAAACTTTTTTAATTCATCAACAACATCGTTGATATCAACTGAGTTTATGTTGCGTTCTATTGATTCCAAAAGACTTCGAGTAGATGCTTCGATTGCACTTAGGAACGGAAGATTTTCTTGAGATCTATAAGCGTCTTTTATAAACTTGCAATGTGAATATTCTGATCCGCAAGGAACTTCTTGGAGGATCTTGATTTTATTTTTTGCAGTTTGAACCTTCTCTTCTGATCGCTTATGATCTGACTGGACTTGTTTTTTGTTTTCGTTATTGACATCATAACTTCGTTTCTTATTTCGTAAAGATAAGAGATCAAAACTCTCGATAAATTGGTCTGCTTTCTTTAGCTTCTCTTTATTCGTTTGAATAAATTCTTGATCAGTTTCGATCTGTGTCTCATTATCAGAAATTTCTTTTTGAACATTGATAATATCTTTGCGAACATTCGCAATATTTATTATTTCAGTTGGTGCTGATTCAATCTTATTATCTAAAGAACGGACTTCTTCTTCTATTTGTTTGATCTTTACTTTGATTTTTTCACAAGATTGTTTTTTTCTTTTTGCCTGGATCTTATCATCAAAAAGCTTCTTTGTGTGCTTTTTGATTTCGGCATCATAGTTTGTATTTTCTAACAACTTTAAGGATGCTTTTAGATCTGACGAGTCTTCTTTCGCCGCCCTAAATTTTCTTTCAAATACTTCAAGATCTAAAAACTTTGCAAGAATTTCTTTTCTCTTTGTTGATCCCTCATTGATAAACGAAAATGCACCAAGTTGTGAACTCATCGAAGTAATCAAAAAGTCGTCAATGGTTCCAAAATACTTGACAATATTGCGATCTGTTTCTGCTCTGGTTGTTCCGTTAAGAGAAGAAGTTTCTTCAGTCTTCAAATCAATACAAGAAAAATCAACGTCTGTTTTTGCTTCAACTGTTTCTTGCCCTTTTAACTTCTTAAGATACTTTTCTGTGTCTCTGTGAATGATGAAAACCTTCTCGCCGCGTTGGATTGTTACCTTACCCCATCCCGTGATCTTATCATTGTTTACAATGTTCAAGTTCTTACGAGAATTCTTTGAAATTGAGTTATAGATCGTGTATAAAAGTGTATCAACGATAGAGGACTTGCCCGAGAAGTTAGGTCCAAAAATCCCCGTAATTCCAGTAAAATTCGTGAAGTCTATGGAGTTGCCTTCGCCGTAGTTAAACAGATTATCCCATTCCAATTTTAAAATTTTAAAATCTGTATTGCGATATGTTGCTTCAGTCTCCTCAACTACTTGTTTATATTTCTTGTTGAGATCAAGAATTCTTTTGTTAAGTGCATCATCAATGTTGTAATCTTTCAGATACTCACGAATAAGTTTTTCTTGGACTGCTACATTTCGCAGATTTTCTTTTTTGAAGTTCTTGTCTAATTCAACGCTATCTTCTGTAGAAGACCGATTCATAAAAGAAACAGAAACAGGTTTATATCTTTTTTTCGCAATATCAATAACCTTCTTACGACCAACTGAAGAAATATTCTTGTCGGTAGCAATTCTTAATCTTGAATTGTCTTGAATATTTTGTGCTGGGAGCTTGCCTTCTTCTGTTAAAGTTATTGTAACAAATGGCTTTGGATTTGGAACGAGGATGTGTTTACAAGTAAACTTCTCTTTACTTTGGATATCCCATAGTAAAAATCCTTTGTCGTTCGTCTCACCAAAATTTTGCTGAACAGTGCTTCCCGCATATCGGATACGACCATCTTTATCCAATGCTTGATTTGTTTTGTGAATATCACCAAGCATTGCATAATCAAACTGATCAAAAATATCGATATTGTTTTCACCAATATCCATTTTCCAACCACCATCGGTCATACAACCACTGATAGAACCATGATGTAAAGCAATATTCGTTTTTGCTTTATCGCTTGGAGATATCCAATTATCTTCATCAAAAACACTTAACACATTCAAAGTAAAGTCATCGTTTAAAACAACTTCACCAGAATTCTTTAAAAGATTTAGATTTGGAATATTAAGGGACTTTACGATTGGGGAAATTGAATCTTGGCGGTTTGGGTTTCTTAGATTTCCATCGTGATTTCCAAGAATGATATATGTCGGTGCAATCTCTGCGAGACTTTTCAAAAAGTCTGAACACATTTGCACGAACTCTGGTGAGATTTGTGTTTTTGTGTGGCAAATATCGCCACAGTGAACAATAAAATCTACTTGATTTTTTAGAAGGGAGTCGTAGATTTTACTAAAAACTGCGCGGTATTCTTCGTGGTATTTTAGGTTCCGTATGTGAGTGTCAGCAATATGGGCAAACTTCATTAAGAAGTATTATAACATAGTTCTATAAAATTTTTAATGAAGTTTACTCAATCGCTCAAGCGAGCCCGACCATTTCGCCGCCTTCTTTGACTGAATCAAGCACATGCAATGCTTTAAGAAGCAGCGAGTGCAAATTCATACCTTTGGTCAAAGTTGTTTTGTGTCCCAAAACATCGCGGAACTCGTTTTCCAAATGCGTGACGAATTCCGAAAGTTGTGCGTGAAGCTCTCTAGCTTCCTCCGGTGTTGGCATACTGCCTCCTCCACCTTCAACCTCTAGCGCAAGCTCTTCCTTAATAATCTTTCTAAGTTGTGATTTTGTGATTTTCATTTTGTTTCTCCTTTTACAAAATTAGTATTCGATTTCATATTCATCAGCAAGGAACATAACGGCGTCGTGTGCTTCTGAACCAGATAAGAAGTTTCCAAGGATCAGTTCAAGCATTCTCATTGGGTCAGCGCCCATTTCGGTAAGTCGACCAAGTAATTCAAATGTGGCGTCCCTGCTCGTTTGGATGTTGGCATGGCCGCCTGCCTCTTCCAACTCTTCCTTAATAATCTTTTTTAGTTGTGCTTTTGTGATTTTCATTTTAAACTCCTTACTGTTTATGACAGTAGTTTCTCCAATAAATAGTTATCAAAGGAAACAAAAGAAGCAGATTTTTTCCTTAATTCAAAATCAGTTCTCTTCATTTCTCCAACATCATCAAACCCAGAGGTATCTATTCTATAAACTTCAACACCATATGATAATAAAAGTTTGATGATGTTATCTTCTTTAGCTCGCGCATCGTGATCAAGAGCAATAAAAACTTTGCTGCATTTTTCCACAATCCTTTGAAAGATATAACTATCTTCTCTCAGAGTAGAGCCCAACAAAGGAATTGAGTTACCTGCAACAATAGCATCAAATACACCTTCCACGATTGTTATATCTTTATCCCAATCAAGATACAATTCGTTAAAGATAAAATCTTTTTTGATTGAAGGATTAAGATATTTGTTCCATCTGTCTTTATAGTTTCGTGCAATAAAATAATTGACATTCCCTTCTAAATCAAACGATGGAATAATAATTCGGTTTTTGTATTGTCCGTCTGGACAATATCCGATCTTCCACCAAAGAACATCATATGTCTCAAGACCACGAGTGTTCAAATATTTTCGAGCATTCAAGGACAACGGAGTTATTTTATTACCAGTTAAGCTAATAAACTCTTTTGGTAAAGCAATAACAATTTCTTCTTCAACTGGTTTGTCTAGTTGTGATTGATCGATGATTCCAAGTTCAGAGTTCCAAGATTCTTTGTGTTCCTGCTTTCCATAATAATATACCAGCCGACTGATCGTGCGACCATTATAATCACATATCCAACACTTAAAAACATCCTTATCAAAATTGATGGAAAGTTTTGGCTTGTGGTGTTTGCATTTCGGGCAATGAAAAAGGAACTCATTACGTGATTTATGATATCCTCCGAGGAAGCTCTCTATTATTCGGATTTTTCTTTCAAGCATTGAAGTCCAGCCTTTGCTATTATTAATGAATCTGCTTCATCATAACAATGAGGTTTTACTTTGTTAGTACGAGTATATTCTACACTATGCAGTAGGTTATTGTCAAGAACATATTTCATTACTTGCTCCTTTGCAGGAGTTCCTCTTTTAATAAGTATTCCACATTTCTTGCGTGCGCTTACTGCTGGAATATATTCTGGTTCAATATCAAAAGTTTCATAACACAGCCACGAAACAATACCATTAAATTTTGTAAGAATAGATATTGTTCCGGCTGATGATCGCCCCATTGAGAACATACTCAACGCCGACTCAACGTAAACGTGTTTTATTGGATAATTTATTTGAGATAACTGATCGCGAACTTCTACAGCTTTAGAAAAAAGTGTAGGAAATTTCTTTTTATTTTTGAAATTCCAATGACCGATCTTTTGTGTGTTACCGTCTAGATCAATAATTGTATATCCAGTTATGCTAGTTGAAATATCAAGACCGAGGATCATAAAATCATTATATCAGATATCAAGTTTTAATTTTAGAGTAAATTCGTCTGTTTCTCTTTTGCGGATTGGGTTTGCTAATTTAGCAATCGCAATAAGGTTTTGATTTTTGTCATAAATACCGACTTTGTTTATATATGTAGTTTTTTGAAATTTACCATCCGGGTCTCTAAAATTCGTCTTTTTTATGTTTACTATTGAGGTATCTTTTGGTTCTTTGTATATCGTCGAACCTGTTGTTGGTGTCAGTGTTTGACCATACTCAATATATGTTGGGTTATTTGAATGATTTAAATGCCCTTTCGGCATATGTGCAAACATAGTAACTGTTGGAATATAGTTGGTGCCACTAAATGCTAATTGAAAACTAGAATTAGGAGCAGTCGATCCAGTAAAACCAAAATCAATCCATTGTGGTGCGGTAGCACTCGCGCCGTGATATATATCGGTTCCCACGGAATCCAAAGCCCAACTTCCTGTGAGCAGAATAAAACCGTGATCATACATTACCACCCCGCCGACTGAACCCGAATCAACGCTGGAGCCTGAAGAAACTTGTCTTAATTCTCCGCGACTAGTATCATCTCTCAATTCTGATAGCAGGGCACCTGACATATAAAATCGTAAAGACACAGAACCCTTCTTGATAGACGAACCATAAAAAATTGAAGGGATGCTTATGATTCTCATTAGTTGATTTGATTTATCTCCTAAACTGGAAGAATAAACATAATGAGGGCTTAATACAGAATAGCTATTCAAAGCATTCCTCAATGCTGTTCTATAATAATTCGGATCGGAACCAACAGTGAGACGATCTGAAGATATGCTAGCTGAAAGTGGATAACTACCTGTCATAGTATTGCCAATGACAAAATCATTACGAAAACTTGCTGTAGTGGTTGTTTTAAAAGATGTTAGCGTGCCTCCTTTTGTCACAAACGGATACACTAATTGTCCACTTGGTCGGTCGACGTTTATTTCATACAAACTAACATACCCTGGTGGAACATTTTTTACATTTGTTGAAAATTCTCCATCGTGTTGGGTGTCATTATTATAAATAATCGTCCCACTATTGATTTGGAACTTTACAGATGGATACGTTTTAATCCTATTGTAAAAAAGAGAATTAGGATCAAATTTATAAAAAGACATAAATACTACCCGTTACTAAAACTAAATAGTATTTTATTAATAATCAAGACGAACGCGAACGATCATTTCGTTAGATGGATCCTTCTTAAGAGGCTCAGATAACTTAGCGACTGCAAGAAGTTCATTGTCCGCCGAATATAAACCAACTGTTGTAAAGTACGATACAGGAGCGTCCAATTGTGTATTCTTTACCACAAGTTTGCTTGAACTTACATATGTTGGGTTTGCAGAATAGTTGAATTCATTATTGTTGATACGACAGAAGTGAATTGTTGAGTTTAATTCAGTTGTATTATTGAATGAGATATCATTGATACGATTTCGGAAAGCATTACAATTTTCTTCAATCGTTTCTGTCTGAAAGCTATCATCGGCTGTTTTTCCGCTTACAAGAGGAACATTCCCCGCGATGACCCCACCGCCAGACCCGGTTCCCATAAACAAAGAACTTGTTAGCATCACAACACCAGCCTGATAAAACACCAGACCTACAAGACCGTTATTTATATTAGATCCTGTTCCCTGAACGAATCCACCACCAACAGAACAAGAGAGAATTCCATAATCGCCTACAGATGCATTTGTGCGATAATTGTTTTCAGCACCATTATCTGTAATTGTAAGTAAATCGGTCATGGTGGTGGTATAATCACCGACTCCAATCACAATGTTGAATGAACCTTTTTTAATTTCATCTTTTTGAAGTAGTCTTGCAAAATTAATAAAAATAGCATCATCAATCTTGTTTCCGCCTGCTGCAATATCCCCATCTTGATCAAAGCGAATTATATTCCCATTGGCATCATATCCCATAAGAGTACCAGCCATTTGATTGTACAAATTAACCTTTTTAGCTTGCTGGGAAGTAATTGAAGATGAAAGAGCAGAACCAGTTGAAACACCAATTGTTAAATCAAAAATATGATTTGCACTTGAACTCAAATACGGATAATCATAAACTGACTGAAACATTCCGTGAGAATAGTTTTTAATGTTTGGTTCGTTGCCTAAAGTAACACTAGCCCCTCCATATGTACCAGAGACGATAGTCCCCGTTAGCGGAATCGACTCATGAAGAAGAGTTCGAGTGCTGTTTATATCGTTATTTTGAAATGTCTTAAAAACTGTAGCCATTGTTATTTATCCTTTATGCTTTCTTTATAAATCTAACAGGTATATCTAATCTATATCCTGTGGTGGCACCCGTAACTTTTACAATAGTATCAATGTAATTGTAAGTAGAAGCCCCAGATAAACCAAAACTTGTCAAAGCAGAACCAAGGGCAGAAGAACCTAGCTTTTCAAATAAGAAATTACTGTTTTTTAAATCTATTGATGATTCAATCTGAAATCTAAGAGCAGTGCCTTGTGGACCTTGAATCGTGCCTTCAGCCGAAGGAAATGTATTATTATTAGATGCGTTATTCCAAGCTTGTGCATTAATTGTTCTTATATCATTGACGTATGCTGTTGATGGGCGTGGGCCAGAAAAATAATAACTTGCAACCATATCGTCATCAATAAAAGAAGGTGGCGTAATTCCAACACCAGCGAACCGACCAGATAGAACTCCAAGTCTGTTATCAACTTCAACAATATATTGTGTCTCTTTTAAATCAGCGTCAATTGTAAATGTCCAACTAACCTCTGTTGTGTCTAGCCCTTGATCAATTCTAATATGTTCTGCTGCTGGTGCTTCGCCATTTATAACACCTTCAGTAGTTCCAAAATCAGTTTTAGTTGTAGTATTTACAGCAAGGACGAATCCATCATTTCCACTATTTGTTTTTGAATTAGTTGTAACTGAATTGATTTTTAATACAGGCAAATAAAGAAGGTTTGTTCTTGGAATTGAAAGAAGTTTATATTGCATTGTCGAGGTATTATTTGTAAAAGCTTCAAACACTGGTGTCTGTAAAACTTCTAAATCGAAAAATGCTGAACCGCTCGCATGATTCTTGTTGTATAAGCCGTAATTGATTTCATCGTCGCCGAGGGCGAACTTTACGATCTTGAATGATCCATCTCCTTTTGCTAACCTAAATCTTCCGGTATCGGTTAATACCGCATCAAGAATAATATCTCCACTGTTGTCAAGAAATCCCATTTTTTCTCCTTCTTCTAACTAAATAGTTTGTATTTTCATTTGCTTCTAAAATATCAATCAATTGATTATTTCAAAAATTTCGAAGTCCTCAACAGAACTACGATAGTTTATTTTAAACTTTACATTCAAATCAATTTTCTTTCCAGTTTTTTTAGAGGTTAATCTAATTTTATATTTTGTATCGGTGCCGAAAATACTTTGAGCAGCCATTTTTTTATCATATTGTGTTACTGAAAGTGGAACCCTCGCATCTTCAAGTTCTTCAAATTTAGATAATTCTGCATTATCTAAGTTCATTTGGTTGAACGATGGCGCAATTTTAATAAATTTCCTACCAGGTTTAAATTTTTGCTTTTCAGGTTCCTCATCCATATCAACAATTCTAATTATAGAAAAGACGTTTTCACCATCCTGAACCAGCTCAACTTCATAAACTGGTGATGGGTTAGAAGTGTGACCATGAACATCAACTGATCTAAAAGTATAATAATATTTTCTGTTTGGTCTAATAGTATCAATGTACCCCGACGCATCTGCTCCAACAGTATCTACAACGATTGGTTCACGCATTTCACGAAAATCTCCGTAAGAACTTGGTTTCTTACTGATTCTAAAAACTTGAAAAGTTTTTGCTGCATCATCACTGTTAAAATTTATCATACCGTTAGAATCGAGCAAGCTATTTCTCTCTTCTAGTTCGTTTTCATAAATTCTAATATCCGGCAAGATTTCATCGCCAACCGCACCATTTAACCAAATTTGTATTTTATCTGGAACGCCTTTATATGGAATAATATTCACGTTAGGTGCTATTGGCGGTTTATCAAGAACTCTAATCCCTTCTGGAAAATCTTGCAAAGAATCGTAAATCGGAACTGCCACCAATTTCATTGAAGTTTCGTTAAATAAGCAAATATCGGCTGCTCTTTGATTTGGGTTTATTAAAATTGGAAATTGCGGGTTTGGTGAAGTCGTAACTGTTTCCCCAAAAACCTCAAACGGTGAAGATTCAGCGGATGTAACAGGTTGTCCTGAAGGTGGCGCAGCCCCCCCGCCGCCAAAAACGTCTGGCGGTGGGTTCGCCCCGGGGGGCATCGCTGGCAGTCGGGACGGACCGGTGCTCGTCCTTGGCGGCGGCGGCTGTGCTGCTTGTCTCATTAATGCATCACTAGTAACATCTTTAAGACGATAATCAAGTTTATTTCCTATAACCAATTTCCACGCAAGAAGAACATATCTATAGGGGGTATTGTACTTTACTTGTGTATCAATATATTTTATATTGTCTGGTGTTATGTTAGGAAACCATATTCTTTGTTCATATCCTGTTTGTCCTAATACTTTTCTCGAAAGAGAATAAAACAATGTTTCAGAATAAGCTTTATCTCCTTTTAACATTTCTTTATAAGTTCTTGTTTGGCGGTTTACATACAGTTTTATAATATCAACAAAATCCTTCCGATCATAAAATCGTGCGTGACCTGGATAATACCCTAGTGCAGATTCGTCGTCATTTTTACCCAAAATAATCGATGATAAAAATTGTAAATTTTGTTGTAATTCATAATCGCCCCGAGGAGCGCCCATCCTCTCTGTAACTTCTTTTCGTTCGGAATATACACCTTCGTCCATAATATAATCAAAATCAATAAATGCTCTAGATGAAGTGACACGAGAATCAATATCACTCATATTTTTATAAGATGTTTTTTCGATGTCATATGCACCTGGCTCTTTAAAAATTATATTGTTTATAAGATAAGAGTATAAATTCTTTTGTCTTGTTCTTCCTACTATATATCGAGGGCTAATATCTGTAGAAAACTCTATCTTAATGTTCATGGGAAATTGTTTTTCTATCTCTTGCGTGTTTTGCAATTCCCTAAATTGAGAAGCAGGAAAAATTATCTCTTTATAGACATTTGCAAGCTGTTGCACTTGTCGCGAACCAAAGCTCGTTTGGGTGATGGCTTCTGCAAAATTTTCAAAGTGTTGCCCGTAATCTCGTTCGCCAACTTTTCGAGCATTTATTATAGATCGACCACCTCGTGATGGAGGGTTCCGTGCGGATCGATTCCTTGATAATCTTAGGATATCTTGATATACTGAATCTTCGATCATACCAGCAAGTTCAATATGTTGTTTGAAACGAGAATTGCTTGTGTCTAAAAAAGAACCGGTTTCAGACAAATATGTATATAAATTTGGCAACAGCGACGCCGTTACATCTACTATATTCTCCTCATAACGAGATATATTAAAATTATAGCTAGGATCAATAGAAATAAATGGCTTGTCTCCCGGGCTATTGGAACCCGCAGTTTGAGAAAATCTTTTTTCATTTCGAATACTATTATATTCTATTGCATGATCTTCAAATGTAGAATTAGCTATATTTTGTGTTACAAGATCAATCCATGCCGTATGATCATACCAATAATCAGGCGGATCAATGTTCGGCAGCGTGACGGACGCATAATCTTGGTATATTTGACCTCCCGCAGGCATTATTGTAAAATCTTGTTTAGTGGACACGAATGTTGGGTTGCCGATGGGCACTGGAGTTCCTAAAGAATCTTCGATGCTTCCGACCTTAAGATCGCTTGACAAATATATTCTATTTATAAAAGGTTTTTTTTGGTCTGGTGGATCAAACTTTACTAATTTAATGCCGGTTGTTGTGTGTTTCCTCCCATTATGGGTGTAAAAAATAATTCTATTGTTAAATAACTGCCCGGGGTGTTCGTAGAGGGGGTCGTTCCACAGACCGTTATACCAAATTTTTCCTAAAGTTGATCTGACATTATCTCGCTCGCCATCAACAGTAGTTATATTAATTGGGTTATCTCGTTCGTTATAGAACGGCGCAGAAGATGTTTGAACTTGAAAGTTTATTATAAAAGGCGACGTCATTAATTAATCACCTCATTTCTCATAATAAAGTATTCATCATATGTAGGTAAGTCAAACATTTGTTGTCTTTTGATACCCAATTCCTTACTTTCGAAAGGCATGGATTTACAAATAACAAAAAGGTTTTGATTTAGAATCTGAGGGTTGTCTAATAAAGAAACCCATTTAGGTTTTTTCATAATGTACTCACCATTATCATTTAACTCGTAGCCCTCTAGCACCATTAATTTATTTATTGTTTGCATACGATATACAAAATATGAATAATTTTTAGATTCATTCATATTCAATAATATATCTTGCTGCTCCTGTTTTATATTGTCTTCACTTAAGTAACTATTAAATATCAATCTTTTTATTTGAAACGGAGCATCCGTTATTATTTTATTTTTATCCTGTGAGGTCTGATTTAAATTTTGTCTTATTAGAGAAGATTTATCTCCAATATTATAATCTGATAATCTTCTGTCTAAACCTTGTTGCGCCGCTCGCAAAATAGAAAATGTCTGCTTTTCAGAATCATTTGTTATAAATTTTTTAATCTCATATAATGTTTCAAATACCTTGCTTGTTATTTTATTTTTATTTTTTTCATCAGAAGTTTTTTCTTTTGTATTTGCTGTTGAGCTTAAATTAGGATCAACGTTTTCATTGTCGGGTGTTTGGACACTAACACTGAATTTATCATTAAAAAATGATATAAGATGATCGGCATTAGACATACCAGAAGTTTTTTGTGTAAATCGACGCGAAATTACACTTAAGTATTCATTAGGATCTGAGTTTTCTATTCCTATGACTGTTCCATTAGAATATATTTTCTGTGGTGAAAAATACACATTCGATGGATTTATCAATCTAATGGAATTAGGAAAATCTTTTTGATTAGGTTGCCCGTTGGGATCTAATCCAGGCGCAGATGGAGCGCCAGAATAAAACAGTTCCAACTCCCTACGCGAATTTGATACCAAAGCACCCTTGTCAATAGATTTTAAACCAACAGAGTCAGTGTTTGGACCTGTTGTATTGAAAAAATCAAACCCCGTTCTCGCATCATCCGCTGTAAAAATATTTAAAAACTCTTTCTCGATAACAAAATTCTTGTTCCTTGCAGGTGGATTGAGTCTGGATTGTGCTTCACTACTCTGTTTTGGTGAACTACCAAGTTTTCTTGTAATAGTTTCAATATTGCTTTCTACTCTGCTCATTATATTTTGCACCAAATTTATCGCAAATTCTATACTCTGCGGAGTTGCAATATTTGGATAAAGATAGCTTTTTAAAGAATTTGATATGTTTATCAGCGTCGCTGGGGTGGTATCCGTAGAAAAAAAAGATACTACTGAAACGAAATCATTGATTATATTATCAATAGAGTTTAGATCCATACTGTTGATGAACTCTAAAGAGAAAAACTTTATTGAATCGTCATAATTTGTTTCGCCCGAAGAAGTTCCAAAATAAATTGCTGTATTTTTATATTCCTCTAATGAGCTGACTATGCCTCTTAGTAAATTAAATTTAGGTTTTATTATTTGCTCAGAATAATCTAAAACATCTAAACGAATTTTATAAGAATAACTGCCTGTCTCTTTGATAGATATCTCTCGATCAACGCCTTCAAAATGTCGCAAACTTCTTCCCGATCCTAAAGGTAAGATCAACTCAGAAAAATTATTTGACGGATCGGTTTCGGTTTGCGACGATAATAACTGTCCCCGGTTGTCTCTTGATTGTACGACTAATTCATCGACAGAATCAGAAATAAATTTTTTATCTTTACTTGCGGGTGAAAAAACTTTTTTATTACGATTGGTATTGCTTTTTTTTATTCTTGTTCTAAAAAGCGTAAGAGATTGTATCTTACACAATTCCAACAACTCTTGAACCTCAGTTGTACTATTCTTTAAGATTTTTTTATATGGAGAATTTTCTAATATAGTTCTGCGCCAATCTATACTAAAAAAGAATCGACAGTTTCCCATTTCATCTTTAGACATAAAAAAATCAGAAAACAAAGAATTTTTCTTATCAGGCAATAATTTGCCCTGAGATACATTAAGACCAAGAGTGAGGTCTGGATAGAAATTATCTGCTGGCTCTGCAAATGAAATGTCAAGATCGCTACCGACAGTAGACCTTTGATCTTGAGTTCTAAAGACGTTCATAATCCTCTGCGTTACAGAACGACTAAGATTATTATGCTCAAACCCTGTCATCAAACCACCATTCTGCATTCTATGAACTGGTCCAAGCCATAATGAATCATCAGAGAATGAAAAATAATATAATTTGTTAGAAGAGACATTGTTTTCTAATAAAACCATCGCAGCGCGTTGTCCTTCTTCTGCTGGAGAAAAATTAATATTTGATGATTTATTACCACCTGCCTCCGTATAGAAATGTACAACTACACCCAAAAAACCAGTAGCTAAAGTGATATCAAATTCTTCCAACGCATGATAAGATCCTTCATTATTACTAGGGCTGAAATTATTTATACTTCTAGTGAACGCTTCGCCAGAATTATTTTCACTTATATCATTGGATATAAATGATTCGAATTCTTGCGGATCGGTTAAGAATACAACTCTAAAATTCAAAAAATCTTTAACCAAGTTAGAATCGTATAAAGATTTATTTAAATTAATACCTAAATTTAAAGAAACTCTTGTAATATTTTCATCAGGATTATTGATTGTAACACGATTTATTCCGATGGGTGGCAGATAAACAGCGTCGCTAATTTCTGGAGCACCTGAAGAGATCGGGGGCTTTTTGGGGGCTCCTACTAATTCATGGAAAGACATTATTCGCACTCTCCATCAAACTCTTCTGTATCGTATAATGCGTCAACATCTTCAAAGTTCTGTTCTTGTATATCGTCACAATCAATTTGTCGTTTTGAAAATACACCCAAGGGTTTATCTTCTGGTCGTAAATCACACAATTCTTCTTCGTCTATTTCATTATCAACAAAAATATCAAAGTAATAATCAATATAATTAGGATCCGTTGATGTATTTCGTCCGGTCGACTCGGGCTTATCTAACAATATATCATTCTTAACTGTTATGATCTTATCCCTGTGATATAAGGGTTTTAAAATTTCTTCTCGTCTTGTAGTGCCGCCTGTATTTGATTGAGTGTTGACCTCCACTTCAAAAACTTCTAAATCAAAATTCTCCCAATCAAAATCAGTATTTTGTTCGTCTATTTCAAGCACAATAGAATCGGAATCAAACTTTAACAACTTATTATTTAATTTGTTGTTACTTTGAAATAAGTAAAAAGTTTCAGTATTTTCGCTTAACTGTTCAGAGATCTCTAAGTTACAAATTACATCATCAAAATTTATTTGAGGAATATTATATGTTTTATCTGAACCCGAATAGTGCTGAACGGAATTTGCAATCGTGCCTTTTAGTGCCTTTATATTCCAGCCAGGAAGTTTGGATTTTGCAATAGAAGATCTCCCAAGAGGTCGATTGTTGAAATTTTTTTCTGGAGTAATCCGTCGAGTTGCTCTTCTGAAGCTTGTAGATTGGCGCGAATGGTTTTCAATACTAGAAAAATTAGCTTGTGTTTCTAGCTGAACTGCCTCATTTATCCTAACAGAAGCACTATTTTGCACTTCATTGAAACCACCATACTGTGAATCATAAATGGTTTCATCATCATAAAAAGCATAAAACTCAGGTTTAAAAACCCCCTTTGAGAGAAGGTGTTTACCATAAGGCGTGATCTCTAAATCAATAACTTGTTCTTTTTTATTTAAAAATTTCATTCTTTTGTACCAGATAATTCATTTTGAACTTCAAGTTGCGCCAATTCAACGAGAGAAAAGAAATCATACGGCCAGTTATAACTATATGGGAATTTAGTATCCAATATAGAACTAGCTCTATCATCATCTTGTGTATCGGCTGTAATACTAAAGTAATCAAAATTTGCTCGTCTTTTAACCTTGAAGACCATCCATTTTATATCTTCAGGTATGGATTTATTGTGAAAAAATTCAGATTCACCAATTGGGTGAGAGAACACATTATCATCAATACCAGTTTTTGATAATTCAGCTTTTGTTGCTATTGATGGCATTACACCTTGCCAAATGTCAGCAAGATCCTGGTCATTTAACTTATGCTTAAATTCAAATATATACATGACGAATGGTTTAACATTCTCTTCTTTACTATTCATATCTGAATATGTTAGGAAATCAAATTCAGGCGGAATAACATACTTATCCATCAGTTTAACCATTTTCTCAATAGACTGGCTTCTTACTTCTGGTAACGTTGGGCTTGGATCCTTTCTATTGTTCAAGTAATTTTTCTTATAGCTTTGGAAGATCTCTTCTTTAATGCCGAAAAATCTACGACCATAGACATCTGTAGTAAAGGGCTTAATCGGATTATCTTCAAATACCTCATCGCTAGTGTAAGGTATTGCAATAATCGCTTCCGAGATTTCTTTTTGGGTTGCAAGTTTACCAATTTGAACGGGATCTGTATTTTCAAAACACACATCTATCAATGATGGTAAGTTCTGTTCTGGGTTTGTTTTTTCAATTGATAATAAAATTCCAGATTTATTGTTTGGAATTCCTCCGTACCCACTCCACATCCCTCGACCATAACCTTCTTCCTGTTCTTGAGAAGCAAAATTTAAAATTGGAGTTTCAAATTTCGGACTAATCACCCATCTTGTTTTTTTACTATCTGTTGAATCTCGTAATTCCTTTAATTGACCATTATCGTCATAAATCGCTGTCTTATCCTGCAATAATCCAAAAACATTAATCGATGATGAGATAGGCATCGCACCCTGTCTTGCGGGACTACTGCTTCCAGTTAATCTTTCAAACATTATATCCATATCGTCATTTGTTTGAGTTACAACTGAGTTTTGTTGTAATTTGCTAAAAGTAAAGTTCCCTGATGCATCATCTTCATCTGCCGTATACGCAATCGTAAGCCTTGATTTTCCATAAAAATATGGAGGAGTATATGGCGCATAGGCAGGATCCGACATTTGCACAGTTGTCTTACCCCAAGAAAAAGGCGTTGTCGACGATCCAACTGTTCCTGCCTGCACTGGTGGTCCAAAAAACTTACCATTAAAACTCCTATATGGTAGACCATCTCTAAGTTCCTCATCGGGAGGACCACCATTACTTACGATAGAAGCAAATGGGTCTCCACGAGTTCCATTCCAATAGTCTTCTAGCATCACAAGATTATCAGACTTATGGAGAGTTACATCCATATAATAGGTTGTTCCAGATACAAAGCTAGTCTTTAACTGACCAGCGGGTCTTGATACGATTCTTGAAAGTTGTTGTTTTTCCAAGAAGAAAGATGGAATTTCTGCAAGGAAATTTGACATCCCTCTTTGATAAGAATTATATTTTGATGATCCCTGGATAATTCTACGATTGGTGTTAGATAATTCCATGTAGGGGGTTCTATCCTCGAAGCCTGAAGATCCTTGCCAAAACTCATATGTTGGGTAAAGAAGGTTTAATTTACCTTGACCAGTTGATGAACTTTGAGGTACACCAACATCACCCATTGGATCTATAATCGCTTCAAATGGTATCCTATAGTTTGAAGACTGTGAAAGGTAACCGTTGCCAACAGCACCCGGCGCACCCACTCCAGCAGACCCTGTATAAGCCGCCCAATCACAAGCAATTCCTGATTTGATTGTATTGTAAATGATACCAGGAGCGAAATATGGTTGCAATATAGACTGAACAGCCAAGGCTCCAGATGGGGCGGAGCTTGCATTCGTTGTTTGACCATCTTTCCAGGCTATTCCTCCAATATGTGGAGCGATTGATTGACTGAATAAGGTCGATAATTGAAGAGTTCTGTGTGACGGATAAAAGCCGTTGTAAGGTAACAACTTCTTGATTGCATTACATTTTAGAGTAATTTTGTTTAAATTATGGTTCTGTGTAAATTTACCAAAATATTTTTGAAAATCTGTGTTTGAATACTCTTCAAAAAATGGCTCTATTATACCGCGATCCGAAACAGAACCTGTTTCAGAGTCAGCACTCGATGTTAGTTCGGCTCCCGCAAGTGTAAAATATTTATCATTCCGCTTTCTAAATCTTGAGTCCGCGTAATATTCCATATGTTCAGAAATTCTAAATTCTGGTAAAATAGAATAGTTTTTGCCAATGCCTCTAATGTCTTGTACATAATCTTCATATGTATCATACCAGGGGTTCTTACCTGCAAGTTCAGCAACTCTCCACTTCATTTGACCGTAAGAGCCTGTTGTAGGTGGGTTGTTTGCCCCATGCATTTGCCTGTGATAATAATAACAAGAAGCAGTAGGATAAAGATATGAACTCGTAACCAAGGAATTCGCACCTTGTGCTGTCCCAAAATATCCCGCAATAGTATTATAATTTGCAGAATTTAACTCTCCACAATCGGTAAAGTTATCCAGATTAGAACTTGATAGCACTTGTGTAAGTGTGGGATATGTTGAAGAAGCACTAGCAAAAACAATAGGAGTTGATCCCCAACCGTTTATGCTTGTAGCAAATCCGTCTTTAAATCCCTGTGAGTTGGGAAGAGTGCTCGCAATTGTTGGAATACTGCTCGCATCCAAGGCGGCGGATGATCTTCGGTTACGCTCTGTTACGCTATCTTTCCAAAATGTTCTTCGTTCTAGCACCCCTCGATCAATACCGTTAATCCCCTCTGTGGGGATCGCTGGGAAAGTGCCACTTGCATTTTCTGCATATTGACTTCGCTGTCTATTCTTTAGTAGACCCGTATTCACATCTTTTGGAAAAATGACTTCAGAATACTTTATATGAGTTATGTCAACTTTTTTATTGTCTTGATTAATTTTCAAAGCATCATAGATTTGTGCAGTATTGAGAATCAGGTTATTATACTCTGGCTGCTGATTGTTATCTGAAGGAGAATTGAAACCTTTTGTCAACTCTTCAGATGAAAAGAAAGATAAATTATTTCCATATGGATGCCTTAATTTAGAACTAGATCCAGTATCAGAAATATGAGAAACATCTGTGGTTAGAGGCTTAAATTTAAAAGTAATGGGTGGCGAGGAGTATCTTGTTGTAATCCCTGCAACACGATAAGTTCCATCTTTGTTTGCTAATCCTTCGCGAGAAGGGCCGATGTTTATTGTATTATTTTTCTTTTGAAAACGAACAATTGAAGTTTCACCTGTCCTTATTTGATTCCAAGAAGAATATTGGTAAGGTCCGTTTCTATGAAGTAGAGCAGAGTTTAGTTTTTCAGTGGCACCGAGCGTTCCAAATTCAGTGTTTATAGATGCACTTGCAAGATAGACACCGTTATCGAACGTAACATCATCAACGATTAAAGTATTTAGTCCAACAAAGTCAACCGGAATCCCGCCTGCATAAATATAACTTGAAGTTACGAAACTAATCTGTGATGCGGAAACAGAAGTGCTTCCTGACGGTGTTCTAAAATTATCTCTCCCATCATTTGATGAGGCTAAGAGTCCATAAAAACTACAAGCTGTTCTTGTTTCAGCCGAAGCCGTAATCCAATTATACTGATATTCGCTTCTGGGAATTTGATGCTGAACGAACCAATTGTCAAAACGATCACGGCAAGTTAGTGTCCCATTGTTGTCCCAAGGAACATTAAGGGGGTTTCTGTTTACTTTGTGGTACGCCGCATTAGTATTATAATCTGCTGATCTTACAGCACTTCCTGATTTAACACCAAATTGATTTGCGTGCTCGATTTGCCATTCTTTTAATGAAGTTCTTACAACAGAATTACGTTGGTTAATCTCATTGGCAACTGCAAACTCTTCACCATAAAGTTCAAACGATCCCCGAGAAAGAGTTTGAGGATCGCCAGGAGCACTAAACCTGTTTACTATAATATGCCTTGTAATGCCAAATTTATCATAATCTGGTAAACTATGATCAACAAGCCCGCTGACATAAGGAGAACTTGAGGTCGTGGGTACGAAACCTTCATTTTTTACAAAAAATCTGTTGTTAGTTGTCCTGGCGTTCGTTACAAGAATATCATAATCATTTTGATAATTTCCTGCTGTTTGTGACCCTGTTCCCCATTTAATATTTTTAATATTAAATGGTCGCTTCGCATATTCATCCCTCATAAAAGTTGCAAGTGGTTTACCGACCTGTCTTGCAGACAATTTCAAGTTATTGGACGCCGCTGTCAAGTCCCAAGCTTCTGCTCGGTTTGTTGCTGTGTCCGAACTTGCAGTGTTGATATCTATGTGGCGGTGTTGATTACCTCCAACATATTTTTCAGTAAACGGACCTTGAAGCGAAGCATCATTGTTTGTCGAATAAGCATCTTTATGATAGTTGTTTAATTCGGTAGATGTTCGAAAACCAGTAGATAACTCAGAAGCATAACCTGTTTGAACTGATGAACTAAAAAGACTGAAAGGAGTTAATTGTTCACCCTTACCTGAAGTATAACCATCACCGTCCGTTGAATTTTCTAACTTATAACTTAATTTTTTCTTTTCGTCTGGAATAATAACATCTGTAGATTCATCAAATGAATCAACATCGGCTTGTGATATATCCAGCTCTGTGCTAGAACCGATATCCAAAGTTGATTTAGCAAAACCACTGTTTTTTGTATTTTCTAACTCTTTACTTTTTTTATTGACAATCTCAGCAGAAACATCAACTATTTTCGTAAGACTCTTAACAGCGTGAGTATTACCCGAATAAGAAACCCTAGCACCAGAAGACATATCAGTGAAATTAGCAACTTCATCGAGAGGTCTTAATCTTTTTTGATTATTGATGATTTGTCTTTGAGCGTCTATTGTTACATCACCAGATGAAATTATAGGATTATCACGTTCTGCTCGATCCGCCCACCATCCAGTATTTGTCGTAGTCGAACCTTCGGGGGGCGCTAATTCAAATTTAGATTTTCCAGAGCGAGGAGTTACTCCAGTCCCCGCACCTGCTTCAGTTTTGTGAACTTTCATTTCCAAAGTTGGAAACTTATTCCAATACTTATTTCTCTCAAGAGCGTGGCTTTCAATCATTGTAAAAACTTTATTTGAAAAGTTTGCTGACGCCGGAAACAGTTGCATCACCATCTTACCAATTGATGTATCAATCCATTTATAATAATCAACAAATTTATCAAAATCAATTGTATCGTTTTGAACTCGGGTAAAAAACAACTGACGTGCTTTTTCTAACGATTTATAATCCTGTCGATAACGATGAACAGGTTCACCAATAAGATTGTTAAAATCTAAAACTGTTGCAAAAAGTTTTATCATTTCTTCAGAAACAATTGAATACATACTTTTTTCAACCGTAAAGAAATAGGTTTCAGGTCTTGAGTCTCTTGTAATAACATCGTCATCTTCATTGCGAATTTCAATCATATCTCCACTATTAATTGTTTCTGGGAGTTGTTGTTTTGCTGTGGGGATGTATTCTCTTGTCGCTGCATCATTCCAACTTGTAGGAAAGTTAACCGCTTTACCTGGGTGTTGATATTTGGCTAAATTGCCGATCCAGCCATATTCTGTTGTAGAAGATAAAGAGCCCGATGAATAATCACCAACAATAAATTCACCACTAGCGTCGGAGCCAGTTATTGTATTGAAATTCCAGTGCAGAGCAAGAGTTTCAATTTCTGGTATTTGAGTAATATTTTTACCGAATACTTTTCCATCTTCCGAGACAAATGA
>Ga0098052_1000252_pt1 | contig 33275 bp, 32 predicted proteins | sample 15_taG_FD_81591 | JGI IMG/M metagenome (GOLD analysis project Ga0098052, IMG submission 81591) | Marine viral communities from the Subarctic Pacific Ocean - 15_ETSP_OMZ_AT15312 metaG | ecosystem: Environmental > Aquatic > Marine > Oceanic | place: Pacific Ocean | collected 2015-01-18
ATTGTCATCAAAAGGTAACCATCCCCCAATATGTCCAAGAGTATCAGTAGAAATAACAAGAGTTTGATTTCTTGTTGTATCAATAATTTCAGCAGTTTGACTTGCATAACTATCAAATAAAGTAGTAACAGCAGCTCCAGAATTACCAGAAAAGACTTGACAATACCCTACTACAAAAGAATCAAAATTAGTTGCATTATATCCATCTGCAGGAATTGAAAATTCTCCTACTTGATTATCAACTAATGTATTTATAGATACAGGAGGATCGTTACTTACTTGTGTTACTACACAATCTATAGTTGTATTTACTGTATTTATATTACTTATTTCTCCTGAAAGGAAAATATCTTCACAATCTACATATTCACAAGTACCGTCTTCTATAACGCTATCTACATCTAAACCAGTATCTGGTCCACAACAATAATTTGCAGCTTCAGGATCTGTACATCCAGTCAATAAATCAGGACACTCATCACTTCCCCCGGTTAGAGTAAGTGTTTCAGATTGTAAAGCTATACTAGGACAAGGACTATCTTGAAAACTAAATGTATTAGTTTGTTCTAATACAATTGTATATACACCTTGTTCTAAGTTAGCGAAAGATATTTGTAATTCATTATCCGTAATAGGATTAAATCCATAATTAATATAATCTTCTTGAGTGGAAAAACTAATAACTTCAAGGGGATCTGAATTGTCTGGAGTTAAGTAAAGATATAAATTGAAAGTAAATAATTCGCCTCCTAGAATAAATGTATACTCATCTCCTCCTTCCATATTTGTATAAACTCCAAAAACAGAAGTAGTTATTGTGCCTTGAAATTCTTGATTACCAGGACTATTAGTTGTAGGAGAAGGAATACATTCTGCTGCTGTGGTTGTTACACATAAATCTATAAAATTTGAACAACTGAAAGGATCTGGAAGATCACAAAAACCTCCCCAATCAGTATCAGTTCTTCTTACTTTTCTTGCTCCATGTTGTATTCTGCATTCCTCCATGTCAGTATATCCTGAAGGGAAAGGAGTGCCTCCAATACCACTCCAAGGATAATCAAATAGATCACCTACATAATTATCAGCATCGTATGAAGAACACCCACAGAATGTAACCCAAAAATTAAACGGTATAGCTATTGATTTGGGACATTCTAAAGGGTGTTTTGTATCTGGGTCTATATACCCAGTTAATATCCCTCTAATACTTAAATTAAGAACAGCTACATAATGATATCCTGGAGCTAAATAAGTTTGAATATAAGGACTTGATAAAAAGTCGCTAGCATTTGGAGCAAATAGCATATTTAGATCATAGCTACCAAATTTAGGATTAATTGCAGTTCCTTGATTTGCCATTACACCTATTGCTGGTGTAGTTGAATAATTAAGTATAGGAATATCACTCAGATGAGGAACTGAAACATCATATTGTGCTCCCCATTGAGAACCTTCTGTTCCAGTCCAAGACTCTATTTTATAAAAAGAAAGAGTCCAATCTTCAGCATTAAAACTTCCTGAACTTAATAATTCATTAATAAATGCTGCAAATGTTGGCTCAGAAGGAACATTTAGAGCATTAAAATTACAACTGAAAGCAAATTGCGTATAGGGATTAGCTAGATCCCCAAAATTAGGTCCATAAGGAACAGCAGGAAATTCAGCACCAGTTTGAGCAACATCTAAACCTGGACCCCAATGATTATGCGCATTACCTATTTGCCCATTAAACCATGAACCAAATAAGTAATTTGAATTTAAATACCAACTACCCATCCCAAATGGAGTAGAAGCTGGATTTATAGCCGGTTGAGGTAATATCTGAAGACCTCCAAGCATATCGAAAGGTCTCTCTGTTTCCAGCATATTAGCAAAGCCAGATAATTTATCATCAAGATCACAGTACAAGCAAGAACCATTATCTGCTGTAGCTGCTGAATTATAATTCATTGCATTCGAATCTGTACATCCAGGCGTATCTTCTTCAACTCCCCCACCATCAAAAAGCTCTGGACCTATTGCTACAAATTCAAATTGTTGAGGTGAGAAAAATAAATCATCGATAGATGCGTCAGCAGCTTCTGAACCAAATTGTGTTACTACACTTCTAGCTCTACTTCCTATTTCAAGTTTAGAAATATATTTAGATTGAGAACTCCATTCAAAATCACTCCCCATTCCTACATCTATCAAAGGACGATCTTGTTCTGTAGAAACATCATCATCCATATTTAATATAAATGTACGTAGTTCAATTTTTGCTTGAGGGTCACTTCCTTCAGTATTTACGATAGTTCCTGGAGAAATATCTGTAGTATTTATAGGATAAATAGAATTATCTAAACTATTTCTACCAGGTGTATATTTAAATCTAAATATAGATAAAGCGTTGTCGTTATCGAAAGATGCACCTCCAGCAGTTTTCCAATCTAAATTAGAGAAAGAGCCTGCACATCCACAACTGATTAATTCAGGATTTCCTCCATCTGGATCAGGAGCGATAGAATCATGGATAGCATTAGATACAATTGCAGTTTCATCAACACGATAAGTAGCTTTAAATTGAAGTTCTGTAAGTGTAAGTCCTGCACTTAAAGAAGGAGCTACTAATAAATCTAAAGAAAAATTACTTTCGTCATCGCTGAGACCTCGAGGCATATTTATACATCCTCTTATATATTCTCCTCTTTCATCTGCACTAGCACTAGTTTGTATATCACCTGTTTGAGTTATCGCAGCAATAGCTTCCTCATGACTAAGTTTTAAAAATAATTTTGTATTTTTCTGAGCCTCTATTATTTGTGATGCGCTAGAATATAAACTATAAGCGTCACCTCTTAAAACTCTATTAGTTAAAGCTCCCCTACCTATTGGTAATGTTATAGGACTTTGTGACCAAAAAACAGAATTTTTATCTAAACTTGGAACATATTTATCATAATCCCACTGATTAGGTAAACTGACATCATCTACTATTGTAGATAGTGATAAGATACTATAATCCGTTGATTTGCCATATAAAGTATAATGGTCATTACGTAACTCTTCTTTATTTGAAAAAAGAATACTTTTTTCTACTGCAATAGTATGTCCATCTTTTTTCCCATCTAAAAAATGTAACTGATTAACCCTATCAATTTCTGCTGGTCTATGAACACCATTTGAATCAAACCCTTTCTTAAAGCTAACATCGCTAGTTATCTCTATATTTTGAAAACTGTCTATATAATAGTGAAATGGAAGACCTTGAAGACGAACGCGTTGTCTACCTCCTCCAGGTACAGAAAGGTTATTAAGAGACATTCCTAAACCTTTACTTACACTCCCATTCCCAAAATCAAGTAAAGGGTCTGCAGAGAGTCTATAATCTGGATGCGGGTCTTTTAAAAATATACTAGCTAAACATGAAGCTTGTAATAGATTTTGATGAGTTTCAATATTAGTTAAATGATGAGGTCTGCTTAAATAATATGTATGTCTACCTAAGATAAAATTACTTATAGCATCTTGTGGAGACATTAAATTAGTTTGTACTAAACCAAATGCATTATTATTGGGGCTGGCTCCCCAAGTAGTGCTACCATAAGATCCTATACTACTAGCTGCAGAATACTTTTCAGCTTCTGTCATAAGTACTTCAGTTACTCCTTTAAAATGTTGATATTTTGTATCCTTTCCATTAGATGCTGAACTTACTCCGTCAGAGCTTCCGCCCCAAGTAGTGCCATCTTCTTTTGAAAGAGTATATATTATTCCGTCAAATCGTCTAGCTGTATCATTATTTTTTCTATAGTTAAATCCACTTGGTAAATAAAAAGCATTACTTTTTTCTCTACCTAAAGAACCATCACTACCTGCAAAACCTTTTGGTTGTTTTAAAATGTTTTCAATAGATGCATTAGCTAAGGTATGTAAACTTGGATTTACAAAACCAGATGAATGTGAACTAGCAGTTTCAACTTGTACACCTGGACTAAAATTTCCTGATGGATCTATACCACTAAAAATAGTATGTAAAAAATCTACACTTTTATATCCTCTTTCTATTTGAGGAAGAGGAATATCAGTCCGTCTGTGTGAATTAAATATTATATCTCGAAAAGGATTTATAGTTTCACTGCCAGAAAAGCTGCCAGAATTACTAAACATATTTCCTCCAGTAATTCCGCCTGGACGGTCATAAGAATAATCTGCTCCACTTAATTGACGTAACTCATATAAAACAGCATTACTTTTTACTATAACATTACCGTGTAAAAGCGATGTACTACTGCTTTGTAAATTTAAAATATTATAATTAGTATAACATAATTGAAAAAAGTCTCTATTACTTTGAGATGGAAGCATCTCGCCTTGACTTTGAAATTTCGCATCAGTATAAGAATATGTGTAAAATCCAAGTACTGATGTTCCTCCATCAGCTATATTTTGAGGATGTAAATTTCCAAAAAATTTATTTGCACCTATTCTTGTAGTATTTCGTTGTGTATGACCTACAGCTGGATCACTACTAAATGCCCAGGGAGCTCTCTTTGCAAGTTCTACACCTCTTTTTCCACTAAGACAAGAACTATGTACAATAATTTGTTTTACTGTATGATATATTCCATCTTTAAATAAAATCTTAAATTCTATTTCTCTAAAAACATGATCTTGATGAAATCTTTGATTATGAACTATACTTATTATCTTATTGCCGTCTGATAAATAATTATATTTAATTTTATCTATATACTCAGATAAATTATTTTCTGTTAAAATAATAGAATTACCTGTATGATAATTTATTATTTTAGTTGGTACTATACCTACTATCTCTTTAAAAAAAGCTGTTACTCCTCTATTAGCTGCTGTCGTAATGCCACTTGCTTCATAAGCATATGAAGCAAATCCATTATGATCCGGCATAACTTTAAAAGGACAATATACACTAGTAGTAGCTGCAGGATTATTCCCACTGACTTCTAGATCAATTAATGAAGGGACAATTGTATAATGCCTGCCTCCTCTTGAAACAAAATCAGAATCTGTATCAGTATCAGGACCTCCAAATCCACCGCCACTTCCAGTGATGTATGAGTCATCTGTTATATCATCAGTATCAATTAAAGCCATAGATATATTTATAATTTAACATCCGCAAGCGCAGACTTCAGTACATAACTCTTTTGCTTTTCTTACCTTATCTGCAGCCATATCTGTGTTACCTAACATATGAGCTTCATGTCTGGCAGATTGAAGAAGTAAATAAACAGTTTCTGCTCTTTTTAAATCTTCTACACATTTATTGCATTTACAAGTACAATTAATTGCATCATGTACCAATTTAGCAATACAACAATCGATTTCAGCAGTACCAACTGAGTTGTTTTTCTTAACAACTTTACCACTTTTATCTCGAATTATAGTTTGAACTACCCCAGAACTATTAAACTTTACAGTTTTTTGTAAAGAACGTCCAACAGATTGTTGCTTAAAACTTTTAGTTTCTCCTGTTGAAAAATTAATAAGTTCTACAGTATATCTCTCTCTTGGAGTTAAGTTTGAAGCTTTAACTCTAATCTTAGTATCGCTATATATTCCTTTAGATGCCATAATTTTAAAGTATTAAAGGGGGTACCCAATTGTACCCCCATTAATTTATAGATTAATAATTACCAAATATATTCTTTTGCTCCTCCTTCACCTGCAATCAATCCGAAGACTGCATCAACTGCAAGACCTTCACTTTGGTCAGAGTGATCACCATTTGCAGGAACATATAATGTAACTGTTGATGTATTACCTTGAGCATTAAATCCAGGCATTCTACTATTTGCATTTTCATACTCTAGAACTAGTCTATCGTAATTAGCAGTATAAGTTGCACTTACCCCACCAGGAGTGGTAGATGTACTAATTGCTCCACCTGTTGGGAGATACATCCTATTGAAGTGACCTTGAGCATATTGAGCCTTCTTTTCTCTAGAAATAGCTTCCATATAAGATCCAACACCAATTTCCATGTCTGCATTATCAGTACATGTAGCTACTTTAGTTCCATTCTCAAGAAGGAAAACATCAAGAACAGCTCCATAGAAGTCAGATTCAACAAAGAAACCAGTTGTACTATTATCAGATGCAGTAACAAAGTTACCAACTGCATGAGCATTAATTGCAGTAACAAGAGCATCTACTTCAGTACCTATAGTAGTACTACCAAATTCAATTTGTACTTTGTAAACCTTCTTAGGATTATCATAAGCTACAGAAGCTGATGGAGTTATTCCTGTTACAGAACCACTTGGATTAATTTGTGACTCGTAATATGCAATATCTTGAGGAAATCTCAAACTAATAACTGCAGTACAAGTCTCCCCAACAACTGGAGTCCCAAGTGCAGCATCCGCTGCAACAGCAACTTTATGCTTTACTGGCGCATTGTTAGGATCCCAACGAAGTCTCTTGACTTGGTTAGTATGAATAATTGGTGAAGCAATTGGGTTACCACTAGGCATAGCTTGAACAATTTGGAATGCTCTATTCAGCCATTGTGGGCTAGAAGGTACTACATTAATGACCTCATCACTGTTAGCCATTGTACTGTGATCAGAAGTAATACCTTCTGCGTCAAGTACTAGGTTAGCAGTACCCCCTTGCATAATATCAGCAAATCCTTTACCTGGCTCACCAATAGCAGCCACATTGTAGGGAGATATTAGACCATTAGCAGCTAGCACACCATCTAGAAAGACATTATTATATGGATCCCAGACACCTGCCATGCATACACCAGATCCATCGTCGACACCTGTTGTAACGTGTGTCATATCGGCCCAATCTTTAGCGCTAAGCATAATGCCAGCCCTATGATTAGATATAAAAACTTGATTCATGATTATTTATTTATTTCATGATTAAACAAAATTTATTCACTTTCTAGGACCTCCCCAGACTGTGATTGATATCTTGGAGACTCAATAGCCTCCAAAATGCTTTTAACTGCCATCTCTACGATTTCATCGTGAGTATGTTCTGGCAATTCGGAACCAATACCTCTTATAGAACTCATAAGAGCTGGTCTCCGTAAATACTTTATAAAAATATCTTGTGGAAGAAATTTATTGGTCGTATACAAATCTACGAAATTTTCTTGAATTGTATACAAAGGTGACTTACTTTTTGTTGAATTAAAGGGATCATCTAATATAGCAAATAAATCATCATGTTGAGAATACTTACAAAGTGTTCTCTTAAGCTTAATATGAGGATTACGTTGTATCTGCTCAGGAGTTACTTCTCTATATACCTCATCAATTATAATAGGGCCTTGATTTACATTTATCTCTAAAAATTCACCAGTAATTGGATGTGTCCAAACAAGTACTGCATAAGCTCCTGATACTCCGGGAGAAGTATTTATTGCAGTAGCTTGTATAAATGCTTTATATCTTTTTAAAAATATTTCATTAGCATCTGCTATAGGAGAATCTGCTGTAATTGAAGGAGAAGTTAAATCTGAAAAACCATCATTAGGTGATAAGCTTGGTTGTATTCCTTCTCCATATTGCCCATTACGAAGAGAGTCTAATGTTAAACCTCCAGGATTTGATTTAATAGATGTAAGTAACCCAGTTGCGTTTGGGATTTGAATATCTGTTAATACATATCCTCTAATAGGGGGACTAAGTGGAATTCTAAGATAATAAAAATCTGATCTGATTTCCTCAAAAGGTATAGTGTCATCTTCTCCTCCAGGACACAGTTCATATATTTTAGCTCTTATATTAACAAGGTGCATATAATCTGTAGGAAATTTTGCTCTATAAGCAAAGATATCTCCTTTACTTGAAGATGTATATATAGCTCCCATAAAACTTGGAAGATGCTGGTAATAATCTTCGATTAAGTTACGTAGATCATCAAGTCTTTTTTGAGATTGTTCAAAACCTTGTCTCTTTGCATTACTCAAATTAGAATAACGTTGTTTGATAAATCTTCTTTGAGCAAGATTAAGTTCATGATCTACCTCTTGAGGTAAAAGATTGTCAACCTGGAAAGAGCCAAGTTTTTGGATCCCCAGGTTGACTGCTATATGCATCTCTTGTATTGTCACTTTATTTTATTTTGACATCTTTAAGTTTAGCCCTCATCACATTTAATGCCCCTGAGTTCTTTTTATTTTTAAAATAAATTATAGTATCTCTTAAATCATCACCTAAAGTCTCATCTGAATAAATATGTTGGTTACCTATTTTACGGATGATATCATATTGAACCATTTCTGCAATCTCATCTTTAAGATCAAGATCTTTATCTATAGCTGCTTTATAAAATTTAGCTGGTGATTTAGTTTTAAAACTATATAAATCATTTTCAATCTCTAAATTAGTAAGTTTATCAGGATTACTATTACTAAGTACTCTTAATAATCTTTTCATTCTAGCAGGATCAGAAGAGGCTTTAAGGAATTCCTTATCGGCATCTTTAGAAACCTGAATCAATTTGTTCTTTTTAAGTAGATCTCTTTGAGGATCATATATATAGAACTTTTTTCCAGAAACGGCAAGCATTTCATCTTTTGTATCAGCTACCTGTCTATGTTTAGAACACCACTTATATGTGACATAATCTTCTACATTTATAGGTGTACCATCTTCATGCATACCAATATCAAGTTCTTTTCCCTCAAATGGGATTTTAACTCTCAAACTAGCCCAGTAGTTTCTTTCCCTAGAAGGAAAATCTGGATGATCATACGGTAGGCCTATAATATTAGGTAAATATTTTTTTGCCTCTTCTCCTTCCACTCCTTTGAGTGGATGTCGTCCTACAAATATAGAACCAATTGTAACTCGAGCTCCTAAACGGACCTCTTTTGGAAGGAAACTATTAGTCTCCTTTCTTCTAATATAAATTTTTCTCATGTTCTTTTAAAGTTTAGAAAGAATAACTAAGTTGTTCTTTTATGAAGAAGAATAACTTAATTGTTTGGTTTTTATAATAGTTGGTTGCAAGCAGGGGGACAGTTACCCATCCCCCCTATGCAAACCAAACACAAATTACGATGCAGTGCAAGTCAAATCAAGCGAAGTATCGAATCTGCGAAGCAGGATACCAGCTGTTTTTAACATGTGCACAGAAGCACCGTCTATATCACTAGCGCGAGTGTCAGTCTCAGAGAATCCTTTTGGAACTACTGAACCTGCAACAGCCCAACGCAACATTTCACGACCTTTCTTATTAATCATCTGAAGGTTGTTCTCTCCATCATAAGTAGACTGATCAACAAATGTCATTCTGTAAGACTCAAGTGGAAGACCTGATTCTGGATGCTTCTTTGAAGCTTGAGCAACAGGACCGTGGTCAAACAATGGAACTTTAACTACATTTACTGTATGACCATCAATGTGATCGTACGAGTTGAAGTAACCAGTGATACCAAGACTACGTCCGCTACCTGTGATGAACTTAGACTCTGCAGTCTGTAAGTATCCTCTAGTAGTACCAGCAGATGTTGCAGTACCAGAACTAGAACTATAGTAGTTACGTAAAGCCTTATCAAACTCACGTGCTCCCCCAATACCAGTATATAAAGTAACCTGCTTATCAGTAGCGTCAGTCATTCCGTAGAATAAGTCACCAATTACATCTTCAATCTTAGATTGAGTAAGAGTAGAATAAGTATCCTTATTAATGATTTGCTCGAATAAACCAGGACCAGAAACAACTGGCTGTCCATTTTCATCTACCATATTAGTACGTCCTGTAGAATCATGAGTCTTCTGGCCATACCAGTAGTACATTTCACATTCTTCTTTGAATTTTAACATGTGACGATACTCTTCATAGTCCATCCAAAGCTTAGTAGTAGAACCCTCTTTCAATGGAAGAGTAAATTCAGCTACGTAATCTTTAGCGTTACCAGAGAACTGGTAAGATTTACGAATAGTACCAATCTTAGAACGAACTAAACCTGGAGCACTCCAGTTAGAAGCATTTCCACGAGAGAAGTCAATTCCTACGTTAGCGTATAGCTGACCCCACATTGCTCCTGGAGCAAGATCACCGGTAGAATCTGTAGCATTCAAAAGACCTTGATCTGGAGATACAAGTTTAAGTGTATACTCCCATCCCTCAGCTTTTTGTTGTGGTTCTTCCATGATACGTGCAAGAACCCCATTCTCAGAAACTAGTGTGTATGGAAATACAAACCACTTATCTGGGAATACAATTTTAAAAGGCATACCAGCCTCTCCGGTTCCAGTTGCAGTAACAACAGGACGAACGTTTACCTCGTGAGTCTTCACACGGTACTCGTATTCGAAACGATTAATAGATTTAGTGTTACCAACTCCCTCTGTCATAAATGATAGTGGGAATTTCTTTTCTTCACGACCTGCAAGGTGCGTGATTATAGGAGAAAGCTCTTCGGGCTTTTCCATCAACGCATTGACCAACGAATTGGTGTCAGTCATCTGCGAATCATTGTAGTACGTTTTTAGTACGTTAGTCAATGCCATGATTATATATATTTAAAAGTTAGTTGCTTATCTTTAAAAAAGCGCGTTTATGTCCAGTTCATCTGGATCAAATGTTTTTTGTCTACGCTGAGCCTTACGTGCACTCTTAACTCTATCTTCATTACCTTGAATACGTGCTCTTAAACCTTCAACACTTTTGGTACGAGCTTTCGTATCAATAATATCTCCTAGATTAAAACCACTATACATTAGATAATCAATAGCTAATTTAATATCCATATCAGCTTCAGCGTAATCTAAGTCTCTTTGAGTATTTCCATAATCATCTATCGGATCTGATATATAATTATAAAACTCTTGTTTATCATTATCAGGTATGCGTATACCTGCGAATTCATTTCCATCCTCAATAGTATCAGCTACATCTTCCCAGAACTCTGCATTTTGTGCTGCTTGTTCTTCTTGATGCTCTAATTGTTGGTCATACAATGCTTCTCTTTGCTCTTCTTGAGCTATAACTAATTGTTTTTGAGCAGCAATTGATTTACCGTATAACTTTCCAGATTCTTCAAAATCATTTAAAGATTCTATAATAAAGTCATCGGGATGCCCCATAGCTTGAAAGTATTCCCCAAGCATTGCTCTTTGTAGAGAGATATCTCCTTCAGATATTTGTATGTTATTATAATCCGATTGTGGATTATGGCTAGCATAAAATTGTTCTGGATCTCCTCCTGCCATAACAAAATCAAGATGTCTTTGTACTTCAGGATATTCATCAAACAAACCTTGCAGTTGGTCTTCAGCAACTTCTTGAGACATGTCTCTTACAAAATTTGTAAGTCCTTGTACAGTATCATCATAATCATACTCTAATTCAATTCCTAGAGTTTCTGAGATTTGTTCAGCAATGGGAAGATCTTCGAGTGCAACATCATCTTCGGCATCTTCTTCGCCGTCTTCATAATATTCATCTGTCTCATCTTCGTCTCTATAACTTTCGTCATCGAGCTCTTTCATTACTGTCTCTTTATCTACTTCTACGTCATCCGGTTTATTTTCCTCAACGTCTTGAGGAACCGTTTCTAGTCCATCTCCTATCATATCATCGAAAGAAATTGAACTAATATCTAATTTATCGTCTGGTGTTTGCATATTACAAAAATATTAAGTGTTTAGGTTTATTTATTTATAAAATTATTTTTTATATCTTCTATTATTATATCGCACTCTCTTTCTTTTCCCCCTGAGTAGCTATTACTCCCGCCGCCCCAGCAGCAGGTATTGCTACAGGCAATCTATTCATAAGCTTTGCTAAATTAGAGAAATAATGAAATTTTTCTAAATGTCCCAGCCCATCAGCAAAAGAAAGTAATCTGCTTCCCTCGCTGCCCAGTTTCATCCCAGCATATACGTCTGAGCCTTTTCCCTTCATTTTTCTAAAAGCTTGGTCTAATATATCTCCAGTAATATTCTGGTGTCTAGTAGTTAAGAACCCTTTATCTCTTAAATATTGTCTAGTCTCTAAACCAAATGGTACAGCTTCTTTTCCTTGAGACCCAGTCATAAAGTATCCTTTAGGAGTATAGTGAGATAAACTTCCTTGAGATAATTGTTGTAATTCCCTTTCAGTTAATGCTCTCTCTTTAGTCATCATTTGTAAACGTTTATCTAAAGGTGTACGACCTCCCATCTGCCAAGCATGCCCGAGTTCATGTTCTAAAGTATTCAAATTCATATAGTCTCTACCAAGGTATACTTGACCAGTAGTTCCTCTACCTGTAGCAAAAGGCATATTATTAAGTATATCTTCAGATCCTTTTTTGGGAATAAGTTCAGTTAATTCGCGTCTGCGAAGTGGATCTAATCTAACTCCATCAGCCATTTTTAAATTTTTATTACCTCGAGATAAATTACCTAAAGGTGTATCAATATTTAAACCCCCACTATAAGAGTAATGTGCATTATTTCGAGCTTGAAAAGCTACTGGATTTATGTACTCACCTTTAGTATTATACTGTGGACCCATTGAATACCCCCAATTACCTTTAAGGTCATTTTCACGTGCAACCCTACGATTATTCTGTATTGCATTATAGGACTCATCCATAGTCCTATTTTTATTATTATACAAAGCACCTCTTATAACAGATTGTCTATTACTAACAAGAGCATGCATTTGATAATCTGATAACGGAGGTAAACCTCTATCTATTCGAGCTTGAGCAAATTCCGCTTTCATTCTTCTTACAGCTTCAGGACTTTGATATTCCCTAATTATTCTACCTTCATGTTTACGCATAAATTCTGCACCTCTTCTACCCATAGCCCGATTGCCTAGATGTCCTGGTAAATACATTCCTATTTTTGTACCTACTTGAGTGTCTAAGAATTTATCATAAATTTTACTTGTAGCAGGCTTAATAGTAGCTCTAGATGTATATTCAGGAAGTTTATTTACGAACTTGTCAACACCTCTCTTAGTATTTGTAGTAAAGGTTGGGGCATATTTCATTCCTGTTTGATATGCACCTTGACCCCCTTTAACAATAGTTTGTTTAATAGGTTTAGTCATTGAAGACATAGGAACAGAAGGTAAAGCCCCAAGTGCATATGCTGCAGCTTCTGGTACATTTCCTTGTGCAAGAGAGCCTAATGATTTTCCAGCATAATCTACCCATGCAGCAGGATTAACTATATCCAAAGCCATATCATGAGCTGATTTACTTTTACCCCCAAATTGTCCAGGCGCCCCAAACTCTTCTTTAGTTGGTCGTCTAAATGGTTCATGATAATTATGCGAATTGTTTCTATCCCAACTGCTCCAATTAGCAGTCATTTGAGGATTTTTCTGATAAAACTTCATAGTCGCCATAGGATTAGCAGCCATTTCTAACCACCCTACTTTACTTTCATCAGCATCTGGAGCTTGATAAAATCCTGCGGGTCTAGATAATCTTGTAGTTGGGGTATAATCTATCCCAGGTACTTTTGGTTTGGTATAACCATGAGGTTTTGTAGATTCTGAAACTGAAGATTCAGGTATTTCTCTCCATCCCCCAGTTTGATAAGAAGTATCTTGAGCTACTCTAGGTTCCGGGATATTAGCTCTTCTTCCTGTTATCATAGAGCCTGTATATTTACGATTAATATCATCGACATATAGTCTCTCTAATTTAGTTTTTTGTGTACCTTCTTCAGTTCCTCCTCTATTCCCACCTATTACTTCATAGTACGTTCCTTTTTCATCAGTACCTGTCCCTACTATAATATCTGAATGAGATGCATATCGTTTACCTTTTCTAGCAGCTCTCTTATAATCTTTTAATTTCCAATCTTTAGTTTCCTCTCTACCACGAAATAAAATATCCCCAACTTCATACGAACCTCTATTAGTTTTACGAACTCTATAATTCCCATCTCTATTAAAGGCACGATTTATATAGTCTGCATGAAGGGCACTGGTTTGAAAATCAGGATCGAATGTTTTAGCAAAATGACTTACTGTTGCAGCACTCCATGGTGTATTAACAGAGTCTGCATGTTGTGCCCCTACATTTTGAAATAGTGTATTTTCTATAAAATTCTTAGCTCGAGGATCAGATTCTGTTCTCCACTTTCCTTCAGGATCCATCATTTCTGTCATATAATTAGCTACTTGGTAACTCATTATATCTGCTTTTTGCTCTTTACGAGCTTTATGTGTGTTAGGGCCTGTTAAAGCAGCCCCAATATCCCAAGTATGTTTTAAAGCAGGTGTTTCTTCTGCAGGGCCTCCTTTTCCTTTTTTAACGCCTCCTCTTCTATAACCAGCTTCTTTTCCCTTACCTGTTATACGGGTTCTGAGTACGGGGTTACCTAGAATGTTTGTCTTATCTACATCTTTAGCTAAAAGATTTCCCTCGGAGTCGTATATCTTAAACACCTCTCTATATTTTTCCTTCCCCCCTTTATCTACTGTTTTAAGCTTCAAATTAGTTGACCCTTCGTCATTAGTGATCGTGGTATCCTCTTTAAAAGTAGATTTAACCTTTTCTTTATTTTTATTATTCTTTCTAGAGTTTACTTCATTAGTGGTAACACTATTAACGTTAAAAGGACTCTCGACCTCTCCCACAGTACTTTCATGCGGTATTACAGTTTCCCCTGGAGGTCGAATGGCTTTTGACTTTTTAACTAATTCTTTTGAAATCTCAGGTTGCTCTATAAGTGTTGCGGATTTAGAAGTTAAAGGTTTTAATCCTAATTCTATTCTTTCTCTATTCTGTGTGTCAAATTCTTTCTGCGTCTGTGATTCCTTCCACTTATTAGCTTTAATTTTAAACTCCCCAAAAGTACCTTTATTACCTTTGCCTAACCACCTCTCGTAAGCTACGTCCCAATTTAGACCTCTCTTTGAATACTCAACATCGCGCTCTCCAGATCTTTTTTCGCTTATTGTTGTATCACCTGTAATTGGATCTACTTTTCTATCTGTTTCTTCCCAATCTCCGTATGTAAAATCATTTTCTTTAAATCCCCCTGTTTGATAACCTTTAGCTGGGGTTTCTATTACGTCACCTCTGTATGGTCCTGTTGGGATATTACTTACACCGGGAGGAATACTTCTATGTGATTCTACAAGATGCCCTTGTTCATTATACTTATCTATATTAATGGGAGTTTTCATCCCATGAGTATTAAATGGAGTATTAGGAGCTACATCTTTAAAAACTGCTGAACGATCTAAATCCCCAGCTGCATGAAAAGGTCTCAGGCCCTCTTTCTGTTGTTGGGGGCCCATAAGAGTGACAGGATTTTCTGCTTCAGCCTGAGACCTAGAATGTTCTTCGAGAAGATCTACACCTTGTTCATAAGCTTTGAATACATCAAGAATAGAGCCTTCCATATCAGAAGCTCTAAATTTATCTAATAGTTGTCTACGTTCTTGATTGGTCATTGCCCGTCGGGTGTCAAGTCTCCTTCTTTATCTAATGCTTGTTGCTTAAGGTCGAGTTCTCTTTCTTTCAATTCAAATTGTCTTTGCATCTTCTCTAAATCTATTTGAAGTTTGTCTTCGTTATCCGAAGCTTCTGCCTTAATCAAAGCAAGTTCAATTGCCAGTTGTCTATCTTTTTCAGAATCAATAGCTTGTTGTTTTACTTGCATCTGTTGAGTTTTTTGTTGCTCAATTGCTGCTGCCTGTTGCGCTTGCTGTTGTGCTTGATCAAGTTCTTTTTGTGCATTCTCTGCTTTAGTAATCTTATCTTTAATACCGGTATAATTTTCAGTATCGAATAAATCTAAAACTGCAGAAGCTGGTGTTCCGTTCTGAATCATTGATTGTGCTAAACCTTTAGCTTGCTCAAGCTTATCTTGGTCTCTACCAGTATCTGAAATAAATACCCCATATTCACTTTCCATATGCTGAAATGCATCAAGTTCTAAGAATTGAGTATTCATATCAGGCATTACGTACATCGCTTTTTTACCAGTGATCCATGCTTCTTTAGAATAATCCAAAAGGCCTTGGAGGTCTCTTTGTTCAAAGCGAGAGAATTTGCGGAAAATATCTTCAGTAATGTGCGAGGATTGAACAATTGCTTGTTGAGATGTTGCTTTTCCTTCATAAGTTCCTATACTTCCTTGACGCTGTCTATTAACTCCTGAAATCTTTTCCCATTCTTGCATGATAGATTCTAAGAGTCCTAGGTACTGGTCAATAGTTTTAATTGACATATCTAACACCGATTGGTGTTGTGGGGATAATTGTATCCCTTCTTTATTATAATCTACCCAAGCAATTCCAGTTCCTTCTACGAAGTACATGAACTTATCCATATCCCATTTCTTTGGGATCATATTAATATCAAATTGAGCTATAATGTCTTTGCTTCGTGCAATTGCAAGCTCCATTCTATATTTAAATATATTGTAGTTTAATTGAAAGGGTATACCCAATGATACTAATGAAATATTTTCAGCATTAATATCAGAATATTTTCTCCCATTTACTGGGATTTTACAGATAGATGGATTATCTAAAGAAGTGCGTTGATTTGCTATAGGGGACATGCGTATATAAAATCTCCCGTCAATTTTAGTACCTTCCCATACTTCATTGACCCACTCCCACTTAAGCTTAGCATTAGCTTTTTTCATATCTTCAGGCATCCTATATCCTTCTTCTACTTGAAGCATTTCTAACATACCTGTATTCTCATCAGTATATTCAACAAATCCAATACGTTTTCTACTCTTCCAATATACCGTAACTACTTCTATAAGTCTATTACGTGCAATATTACCATCAGCACCACTAGCTTCTGAACGATAAAGTAGATAAGACTCAGTAGATTCATGCTTTGGATTTTCTAATTCTAAAACTTGCTCTGGTTTTAAGTAATCCCCAAACGTATCAATAATAGTAGAGGCATGACAAAATTTTCTAACAATAGCCCAATCCCCATCTTCTACAAATTCTAAATCCGGATCTTTGTCATAATCAATATCTAAAGGATTAAGTATTTCATAAAAAGGTTCTTTACGTCGTACTCCTTTATGTGAGTACACTTCCCCAGTAACTAAATAATGAAAGAAAGCTTTTTGAAACTTATCATGTACTTCCTCTTGATGCATGATATAGTTAATAGATTTTTGACCAATAATGGCTCTATTATCTACATAACTCCTATCAAACTCTTCTTGTATTTGTTGCGGGAGTTGAACTTCTTGCTCTTCAAAATTAAAATCTGGATTCTTAGCAAGCTCATTCATATACATTTTTTGTACTTGAACTAAAAGAGCTTGTTTCTTAGCTTCTTCCTTTTGAGAAACTGAATCTGCATTTTTTACAGTTACTGTAAAATTTAATGGACGTTTTGATTTCTCGCCCAGCAGAAGATCAATGATTGGTTTAATGATTGGGTAGTTCCTAAGTTTAGATGGGAAGTTTGCTCTAGTCTTTCCATAAGGTTTTAGTACATATTTATAGTCATCATCATGGATATTACCATTGTAATATTCATATAATGTCTTAAGTCTGCTTCGTCGGTCTGACAAACCAAACTTAGATAAATTAATGAAAGCATCTACGCATTCTTTTCTCCACTTTTCTGTTTTCTGCTTTAGTGGTATGCGTTGTTTTGGTATTTGATGGGTCCCGTACATCTATGCAAAATTACTTATAAATCTGATTAAACCATTCATCCGCTGATCGATCTTCTAAAATTTCTACTACCTCTCTATTATATAACTCTCGCGTATGATACATTCCTACCATAAACGACATTACTCGGTCAAAGTTGCCTTTATGATTAAATTTAATTAATTCTTGTAAAAGGCCACTATCATATATTTTATGCATGTTTAGAGTAACATTCCCATCCTCATCTGTATATCTAGGTGTGATTAACCAATCTCTGATATAAAGTTCTCCTTGACGTTTACGTTGTTCTGTCATATGCATACCATATTGTCTTCTTACGTTCCTGGACCGTAATTCCTTTTTATCCAGCATTTCAAACTCCTCCTGTAACTTATGTAGTTTGCGATATCTTTTCGCGTAAGCAATAAGCTCTCCACGGTCGTTCTCGAATCCGATTTTAGCGTTGTAGTATTCCGCCAACATAAATAGATTTCTGTTGTATTCATCTTGTGTTTTAGGTCTCCCAACATAACTAGCTACTATTATATCATCCGGTTTGGATAGGTTATTAGGTCGTTTAATTACATATGCTGCTCCAAGCGATTCATTACTTGTAGATTTTGATTGAGCATATGGGTCATGACATACAATATACAAATTATGTGGGACTTCTCCTTCTTTTGTTTTAAAAGGTGCTTCATATAAAACTATTGCCCCAGTTATTTTATCTCCTTTTCTATGTGGGAATTTATATATAGGATGTACTTCAGTGGACGGGCGAAAAGATGTTTTACCATCTTTATTGTAATACATTACACCCGGGGTTCCTTCAGACGCAAGTCCATGAACTTTAATTTTGTTATACTGCTCTTTAAGAGAATTAACATCAAAAAGATTTGCTGTAACTTGTAACGTTGCCTCTTGTGGGGAGAACGGGTGCTCCGCGATATACTGGTCAAGTGCCTTTGGGTCATTAGCCCCTTTTTTCTTTTCCCTTTGTATCTCCTCATGTTGTTTAGCTTCTTCTACCTGTGAATTACCATTTTCATCTATAAACCCATCTAAGTTTTGTTGTATTGGGACAAAGTATCCACATTGTGTTCCCATAGCTCCTGCATCCCATGTGTTATCAAAAGCCATACAATCATATGACTCTGGGTGATAAAATATTTCTTCCATTCCTTCAAAACCCGCACCTTCTTCTCCACCGGTACCAAAAGCTATCATAGTTCCAAGCGTTTTAGATCCTTGACGCATAGTAGGCATTGCTACTTCCCACGCTTTAAGTAATCCCCCAAAAGAACCTGCTTCTTCAAAGAAAATAAGATCCCCGGCTTTACCACGCACTTTGTCTGGATTGTCTTTAAGAGATACCCCAATTATTTGTGACTTCATCCCAAGTTCTACATCGGCCCCATTTACATTCTTTTTATACCCAGACATCTTAGACATTTCTCTGTCTCTTAATCTAGGCTGAGTCCATGCAGTATTATCATCAATAAAACTTAAGAATTCCCAAGCCTTTGACAAAAGACCGTCCCCAATTAAATATTCTTTTTGTGATGCAAAGACATAGTTTTTACTATTACGCATTAGAAAGTAATTCCTTGCCAGCATAGCTCCAGCTTTGTATGAAAAACCTTTACGCCGTGCTTTTAGAACCACCATATGTTTATTAGTCTTTCTACACTCATCTACAGCATTAAAGTATTGATGATCTCCATCATAAAAGGCAGGAAAGGTCCTATCTCTTCTTGCAATTTTCGTACCATCTGTTAAGTAGGCATCTACAACTCGATCGATAGGACAATAGTTTAAATAGAAATAATGATACCCGGTTACATCTAAATATCCTTGTAGACATCTTTGTCTTTCATTATCCCAATGCTCATAATATTCTTTAGTCCCAGGAATAGCATCTGTATAAAATCCGTACTCAAGATACTTTGTTGCCGCGGGAGAATATTTCTGACTATCCTTAAACATTATTGTGAGTACTTATTAGTAACGACTCCACCACGGTTAGGGTTGTCTTTCTGTTCGTGTTTTTGCACTAACTCTTCAAGCTCTTCTAACCCATTTATAACTTTACTCATATTTGATAGATTAGCTATTAAGTCTTTAGCGTGATATATTGGTTTACCATTATCATCAATGAGTTGTAAATCTATGGTTTGAAAGTACTTCTCTAATTTAGTTACAGACATACGTGCAGACTTAAGAAGTTTTATAGCAGAAGTCTCTGATAATTCTATATACTTATCGATTGCACTTTTTATTTTTGTTGTAAACTTTATTTTAAGATCTTGACTAATCTTACTCATTCTTTCATCCTCTTCATATACAGCAAAGGGAGATCTGTGGTCTGCGTAAAAGTATACAGCAGATAGCTCTTTTCCTTTCAAACCTTTAAATTCATTAATGGTGAGTGCGTAGGTGCTTGGTACAACTACTTTATTACTTACTGTTATTAGATCTCTCATTCTTCTGAAGATATTTAAGTCTAGATTCTAAGACATGAAATTTTCCTAGGTAAGGAAGTCTAACTGACTCAAATTTACCTAATTTAAATATATCATGTACATATTTAAATTGATAATATACTGCTTCTTCTACTTTTTGAATTGGGAGGTTATATTTATTTGCTAGTTTTTGTATTATTACTCTTTCCACGATCTCTCTTTTTTAATTTAACTGGTTTGCTTTTACTCCCTACTTTTATTTTAAGCCATCTATCTTCCGGGCAATTAGTGGTAGCCCATTTAGCTTTATGTTCGACCATGCAGCCACATTTACCACATCTCATTATTTTTGGTTTTAGATGAGGGCAAGCTGCACATTCTCTCAATCTTTCATTATATTGAGTTTCAGTAACATGAGGTGCTCCTTCTTTTGCATAGTCTATAACATCCTTAGCAAAATTTTTCATCATTTCCATTAACGACGGTGTCTTCTCGCTCATCTTCTAAATTTTTAATTATTATTGTTAAAACAATACCATTAGGATCTTGAAGTATATTTATAGCCCAAGGATACTCGAGGTATTGAGTATTAACTATATCACGTAGTGATCTCAATGATTATAGTTTTTTCTTTTTTAATAAGTTTAGATGCAATATACCCATTTTTACTTCTAGTAATTGCTCCTTTATCTTTTAACCGCTTTACATAGTTATTTAAAGTATTAGGGTCTGCAATACCTATATCGATTGCTACCTTCTTTTTACTGTCAGCTGAACAAATATTTGTTGTATCAGATAGATCAATAAACTTAGATAGTATAAGTAATTCCTTATCAGTAAGTTCTAATATACCATTAAAAACTTGTAAGTACTGAAGGGTATTTTTTGGTTTGATTTGTATTTTTCTACTCATTTCTAATTACTATTTTAACTTTCCCTTCTTCGATATTAATTCTAGAAGTAGATGATTGTCTATTAAACTCATCTATGTATTCTTGGATATGTTCTCTAGTACATAGAAAGGATAGAAAAACTTCTATCTCCTTAGCTGCTCTGTGCAGGTTAAGTTTTTTCTCTTCAGCTACTTCAGAAGCAGTTCTAAGCTGATCAAAGAGAGTTATTGGTATGGTTACCGTCCCATCCATTAGTTAGGGATAACTCCACAAATAGAAAACTCATTGACCATGATGCATTCCATGCTATCAATAGTAACAATGAGTCCTTCGGTATTAGGGTGTACCATAACAGTATCATTAGCCTTGACCATTTCACACATAGGTCCAGCTGCAAGTACTTTAAGAATATTTGTTTGAAGTGATTTCTTTGCAGCTCCTGTAAGGTAGATACCAGATTCGGTTTCATTTTTACTTACTAGTGGGAGAACAATCCAATCACGAGTTGGGAGAAAGTTTAATTTTGCCATAATGTTTGATTTATGACAAATATATAAAACTTTATCTTATATAAGCAAATGTTTTATAAAAATATTTACTCTATGATACTATCATATGATAGTAAGGTCTGTGTATTTGATAGTAACATCTTCCTGACCTTTATCTAAGACCTCAGCGATCTTTGGGTATACATTAAAGTATGCTTCAGAGCTATTACCTATATACCCATTCGTTTTAATACTATTGTTAACTTGTGAGTTCCCCAGTAGTAAACATCCTGCAGTGTGCTCGTCAGTATTGCCGCAATGGATGAGTATGTATTTAAAGTTAGGTACATCAAGGACATGAAGCATGCCTTTGTGTATATCAGAGAATCTCTTAGAGTACTTGGCGTGGTGTCCACCCACAGTTCTAAGACCGACACAATACTCTCCTTCAGGTATGCAAGTCTCTCCCATAACTTTTGTTTCTCTTCTTTCATCTTCTAGTGTGTAGCATAAAAATTTTCTGGTACCATCGGATATATCAAAGAGAATACCATTAGTAGAATCTACTCCATAGTTAAATCGTAATACTTCTAACTTCATAGTTGTTTTATAATAAGGTTACAAAAGGATATAACTCACCCCCTTGATTTTTTGTCAAACGTTAGATTTCCACTCGCCGTGTTTAGCCTATGTGGGGGCATTTCTATCAGCCTGTAGCCTTGTTCCCACCCGAGTTTTATACCAACGTACTTTTTGAAACTACCGGGGACGACTTTCACTGACTATTTTGACAGCTACTTTAACCCGATGTCTAGTCCTATTCTGGTTACCTCAAGGACGATCACAAAAGTGGTTTCGGTGCAAAGGTAAGAAAATAAATTCTTACCTCCCTTGTCCTCGATACTTTTTTTTGTAATGCTTAGAAGTTTTATGATTAGAGCATTTGTTTTTAGAATGTACTCCAGGACGCGATGCATTATTTGCTACGTATAATTGGTGATTAGTTTTTTTCATAATGCAAATATAGAAAAATTTTTTTTGGGAAATTTCTGAGCGTACGACCCAACACGATCAAAGACCCGCCCTACATCTCGGGCATCAAAACGCCCCACCTAAACTTCATACACATGAATGCAGCAGATTTCCAATTAAGCAGAAGCGGCCTATGGTACGTAGCTTCGATAGGCGATGTCGACCCAAAGACAGGCGCAATTACTAACGACGAGACTAAGTTCGTCGCAGCAGCCTCGACCTTCGGTCAGGCCATTGCAAAGTTTCAGGCTAGCGCCTGAAGCTCTTGCTTTACTGCAGTAGGTAATACATAATACACATAACTAGGTGGAGTTTGAGTAAACCACTTGATAAATAGACAGCTCCAGGAAGTATATTGTGTGTGCACAATGCATGATACTTGCCTGTTTTTCTTTAAGTGTGTGAGTGTAGCCACCAGGCTATATTCACCACTTTATCCCACTATTTACTACCTAATACTTTAGGTAATATATAATACTATTACACAAACCTTTAAACTTCACAATCATGGACGCTTATTCAGCAGCTTTAGAAGATATGACAGCACATTATACTTATGTGCTTGTTATGTCGTAATATAATTTACAGGTGTTACAATCAATGCATTGGTTGGTAACGAGCTGTCTCACTAACAGTATGCCGCTAAAGTAGCAAACAAGTGTAGTTCACTTACTTAATATACTAAGATGCGTTACAAAGAGTAGCCTGCGAAATAACGGGAAAGACCTAACAAGAAGGTTTCATCTAAAGTAAACTTGTAGTCCTAAGAGTATATTCTTAGGCAATCTTATTGTCTCGTCGGGTCGTTCCCTAATACTTGGATAGCTTTAGGCTTGAACAGTAACGAGACTTATCTAATATGCCTGATGTCAGTAGAGAAACTGGCAGTTAAAAGGGTGCAGAGTAGCTCTCTGTTATGTTCTACTGATGAGTAGAATGAACCAGCAAAAACCAGAGCATTAGATACATAACTCTTCGATCCGGAGGAGATAGAGGGAAGACATTCCCTTGTGTATCGCATCTTATTTTAACCCTTAAACTTTACAACATGGCTTCATTAGCAAAAGTATTTATACTAATCATATGCATTGCAATTGTACTTCAATGTCTTTTTACATATTTAAATAACAGATAATAAAATCCACCTCAAATGTCAGTAGAAAATATACATCTCACCCCAATTGATCGCGCTATGAAAGAGCGTGAAACTCATACTCAAACATTAATACAACAATGTCAAGACCGTATTAAAGTTATTAAGAGACAAATGATTGATCTATCTAATGAAGAAGATCGTCTTGAAATTCAATTAAACCTACTTAAGTATCAGAAATAATGAGAGAACATTTAACATCCTCTTTAATAGTTATTCTATTCATAATATTGATGAGCATCCCTTTCTTAGGGATGTCTCAATCATATAATTGTGGATACTTCGGATCAATTACAAATGACAATGAAGAACAAGTAATTACTTTCTTCACTGAAGGTATGACTCACATTGTAACTATAAATCCTGTTACATGTGAAGAACTTACTATGCCTATTGAAATACTTAAGACTAAAATGAGAAAGCATAATACTAAGATAATCATGAATATTATACATGATGATTACAATAATTATGTCTATAATATTAAGTATCCTACAGATGCTTTCATGTCATTACGAAGTCAAACTTCATTAGTATTAGCTGATAAATAATCAAACTAGTTGGTTAAGAGGACAACCATCAATAGTCCTCAACATTTAAATACATGTAAAACCCATAATATCATGGAAAATACATTAAACAGTGGTTCTCTGGATACCCTAAATCCAGGTAATAGCTTACTTGTGTCTTCACGCAAAGTAGCTAATGGTAAAATCCAATTGGAATTGGCTGAGCGTCTCGAAGGAGGTGCAGGTGCTAATCCTTTAGGTATCTTTAATAAATCCGATGAGAGATTCTCTCAAGGTGGAGCTCGTAGAGCTTGGTTGACTTGTGAACCAAGTGATGCGTCTGAAATCTTGAGTGTTGATTTATCATCAGGTTACACGACTAACGAACGTGGTCACGAGGTAAAGGCACTTAATGTCTTAAACCCTGTTGCTCAAGGTCAGTCTCTCCGTGTACAAATCACAGAGACAACTGAACCATCTGAGTACCAGTCAATGAACCTTGAGACTGCTGCCAAAAGACGTGGTAAAGATGGTGAGTTTATTACTCATCAGGGTATGTACGTTTTCGCTAACACACAAGTTGTGTTCGGAGAACCTACACATACATTCCTTGAAAGCGATGCAGCTGTAACAACAGGTGGCATCATTGCTGATCAGAATGTAAATGTTGCGACAGGAGAGATCATGTCGTAAATATGTAAAACGAAGGGTGAGTTGCATGTAACAGCTCACCCTTTATTTCACCGTCTAGTGGATAGTATACTTAATTTTAGTGAAGTTTAGTTAAGTATAATAGGTTCGACTCCTATAACGGTGACCATAGAGAGTGAAGGTGTACACACTGCCTAGACGTAGGAGGAAGGAAAGTGTCATAATATACCAACCTTCATTTTCTTTTAACATTTATATTTATTAGAGCAATGATGATCAAGCGATACCAATAAGCACTCTAATAATTAGGTTAATACAGGAGTATTATTAAATGAACTGCATTGCAAATGTTCAGCCTATGCTATTCTTTAATATTAATAACCTTAAATTCTTTATAATGGGTAAAATGAAACAAATAGCTGAAATTATTGCAAATAATGATGTGCATGTATTACGAAGACTTATTAAAGTAAGTCAAGCAGCTAATAGAAACGAAGTAAGTTTTCTTGGGAAGACATACTCAATAGATGACGCAAACAAAATATTATTATATATGTATAATGAACAAGCAAAATACAATAAGGTTCGTGGGGCAGAACGCGCTCTTGAACGTATCAAAAATACAGACAGTAAGTCTTGAGGACTGTGTGTCATATTGTAAGGACAAACCTGTTCTTGGGGTAGATACAGAGACAGAAGGCTTTGACTTCACGTGTAAGAAAATGATTATGCTCCAGATTGGGGATAAGGATAGACAGTATGTTATTGATACAAGAACTGTAGATGTTACACCATTAAAAGATATATTAGAAGATGAAAAAATTATTAAGATATTTCATAACGCCAAGTTCGACTATAAATTCATCAAGCGATGGGCAAACATCAATATCAAAAACATATACGATACATATCTTACGGAAAGAGTTATCAATTGCGGTAAACAAGACTATGGTTACTCATTGTCAAGGTGTGTCAATAGGTACTTCGATATTGATTTGGATAAGACGACGAGAAATAAATTTATTGGACTCACAGGTCAACCGTACACGATCGATCAGATTACCTATGGGGCGAACGATGTTATTTATTTGCTTGGTATTCGGGAAAAGCAGCTACCGTCGTTACATACGTATAAATTGGAACAGGTTGCCCGTCTCGAAAACGCAGTAGTTAAAGTATTTGCTGAAATAGAATATGAAGGCTTAGCTATTGATAAAGAGAAATGGACAATTATGGCAGCAGAAAATGTCGAATTGGCATATACACAAGAGTTAGAATTAGATAATATGGTATTGGAACATGATTTGTTACAACATTATCGTATCCCATTACAAGCAGATATGTTTGCACCTATTGAAGAGGTAAGACATACTGCTATTAATTGGGGCTCCCCTTTGCAAACACTCAAACTATTCAAGAACTTAGTGCCAAGTCTTGAGGATGTTAACGGAAAGAATTTAAATAAACATAGGTACAAACATAAATTAATAGATGAATATATACGCTATAAAGAAAGAACCAAACTTGCCAATGCATATGGTACTAAATTCTTCAATTACGTCAACAGTGATGGAAAAGTCCATACAAATTTCTCACAAATACTTGATACGGGGAGAGTGTCCTCTAGTAAGCCAAATATGCAACAAATACCCAGTGACAATACCTTTAGAAACTGTTTCATTGCTCCACAGCGATGGGTCTTTGTATCCAGTGATTACTCTTCACAGGAATTAAATGTCATCGCATATGGATCCCAAGATCCAGTGTGGCTTGATGCTCTTACCAGGGGCATGGACTTGCACGGAGTATGTGCAGATCTCGTATTTGAAGATAAATGGAGAAATGCTGACAACGACACACGGAAGAAGCTTAGAACCCAAATCAAAGCCATCAACTTCGGGTTGGCTTATGGAATGGGGCCATTTAAGTTAGCCGATACATTACAAATAACTAAGCAAGAAGCACAAGATCTTATAAAGAAATACTTTACAGCATTTCCTAATATCAAAGCGTTTCTACAAAAGCTTGGTACATATGGTAAAAAGAATGGTTATATACAAACCTTTGCTCCTTTTTATAGAAGACGATGGTTTGATAACTGGTATCCACGGATGTGGAACGACAGAGATAAGATGATTGAGCTTGGGAGCATTGAACGTGCGTCTAAGAATACCCCAATTCAGGGATCATCAGCTGATATGACTAAACTAGCTCTTATATATATACATAAAGAGATAGAAGAGTCATGGTCAGGTACTGTAAAGATTGTAATGACTGTACATGATCAGATAGATACTATTTGCAGTGAAGAATTAGCACCATATTGGGCTGTTCGTATGACTGAGCTTATGGAAAAGGCTGCTAAAGTAATTATACCTAATGGTTTGCTTAAGGCAGATACTAACATCTCAAAAACATGGGAGAAGTAAATGACATTTGCACTCGTTTATCATGAAACGCGCTCATTATAAGTGAATCAATTCACCTAATAGCATAACCAAAAGTGACATGTACTAAATTGGTACACAATTAAAAAATAGAAATCATGAACCAAGTAAGTGATTGTTGTGGAGCATCGTGCTTTATGACTGAGTATGGTATATGTCCAGATTGCCTAGAGCATTGTGAATTTATATCTGAAGAAGAAGAATAAAATAGAAGGGCCTACTAGCTAATTACATTCGAATCTAATACAAACAGTAACTTAATATGTTGCCAGCGGGTAATGCCGGGGACTCTAGTAAGTTGCGAATAGGTGAAGACCTAGCTTAGCGATTTGAGTTGAAGGTAGGTCCTTTTTTATTATTTAATTTAAAATTATAACAATGAAAAGATTATTAGGAGTTATGGAAATGAGAAAGCTTCTCGAGTCAGGAGCTGACATCTACGAAATAGTAGATACAATTAATCAAAAAGCTGCAGTATATGCATTTAAAGTTACTATGGGTGTAGTAGAAAAAGAAGCTAATACAGCTGCTAGGAAGTTACGTCATAGGGTAGAGGTTACTAAAAAAATAAAATCTAAATCAAATACATTTATTAAAATATGAATTATGTCTGACGTACAAATCAATGATAAGAAAATTAACCAGCTTGAGGTCAAACTATTCGTAACGTCTATGTTACTACAAGAACTGTTGGATGAAACCGAAGGTAATACGAAATTTAAACACAAACTTAGATTTCATATTAATGGTTTGCAAAAAGAACTAGATAAGGTTTTAACAGTGGAGGTGAAAGATAACAACCTTAGTTTATTTATAACTGATGCAATGGGAGCTTTAGAAACAAGTATAGATTATTTGCTTAGACAATAAGCATAAGCTCCTGTAGCTCAACTGGATAGAGCAACAGCCTTCTAAGCTGTAGGTTGTGGGTTCGAGTCCCGCCAGGAGTACATTAATACAAACCATTTATAAATGTCTAATACTATAATTAGCCCTTATCTATATCCAGGGTTAGACCCAAAAACACAAGCATGGGTACGACAAAAAACCTGTTTTAATACATCAGAATTAACTATTATAGCTAATTCTGTGTGTGAAGTATGCGATATATCTCTAGAAGATTTAAAAAGCCCAGTTAGAAGAGCTGAACTAAATGATTCTAGAAAGATATTTTTTCATCTTGCACGAAGACTATACCTATTTACTCATATCAAGCTCGGTAAGTATTTAGGAAGAGATCATTCTACAGTAGTAGTTGCACTTGGGAGGTGTGAAGATTACTTAGTTACAGATCCTATTTTTAAAGAGCTTTATGTAAATTCACTACTGACAATAATTAGAAATCTAAGAAATAATGGATATACTAATTATAAGCATACAAATAAACAAATAATGACAATGTCAGAAGTGTATATGTCAAACGAAATAAATAAATATGAATCAAGATCCTACAATGACGTTCGATCTAGAGCGTCTTAAAATGAATCAAGATAATCTTAAAAATGAAGTTAATTATCTGAGAAGACAAATAGTAAAGTTGAATATAAAATTAATAGAACATGAAAGAATCTATATGGATGATAGAGATAGACTCCGACTTAGGACCTATAAACGTATTAATGACGTATGAAATAGATCCAGGATCTCAAGGTGATTATTATACTCCAGGAGAAAGCCCTAGAGCTAATATAATTAAAATTGAATTTGAACCTTTATCTCCTGAAGATATAGATAATCGTGAGGAATATGAAGATGAAATTTTAAATTGGGAATATGAAGACCGATCAGAAGATTATTATGACAAAACGGAAAGGTAGAAAAGGTGAAGAGTGGAGAGACTTTCACCCAAAGCCACCTTCAACAGAGAGAATAGTACTTACACCAGAGCGTAGTCCTATTCCTACATCTAGAGATAAAGCTCAGAAAGAAGCACTTAATGCTTGGGCCCGTAAAGGTTTCAAAGGTAGCATTATTGCAGCTACTGGGTTTGGTAAGTCCCGTATTGGGGTACTTGCTGTTGGTTATTCTATAGATGAACTTGTAGATAAAAATGCAAACATTTTAGATCATAATGATCTACATAAATGTTTAGTATTAGTACCTACTACTCAGCTTCAAGCACAATTTGAAGAAGAGTTTAAAAAGTGGGGCTTTGAGGATTATTTGGAGATGATAGATATTATGTGCTATCAATCTGCTCATAAACTCAGAGATGAACATTATCATGTAGTATTGTGTGATGAGATACACCTAGGGCTATCGCCTGTATATAGGGAATTCTTTGAATATAATACATATGATAAACTATTATGTATGACGGCTACTATGCCTGAAGAACCTGAATATAGACAGATATTAATTAATTTAGCCCCACCTGTGTACAAGCTAAGCTTAGATGATGCTGTGGAAAAGGGTTATGTAGCTGACTATCAAATCTATTGTATAGGGGTAAAATTAACTACAGTAGAGAAAAAAGAATATGATGCTTACCAAAGTTTATTTGTTAGGATGAAAATGGCTCTTGGGTATGATGCTTTTACCAAGGCTCAAAGTATATTAAGTGGCTATACACCTGGTAATAAGGGTGTAGCTGCACAATTTATGAATGCCATTAGAGGCAGGAAAAAGGTTGTGCAACATGCTGGATACAAAATAGATGAAGCAAAGGTTATTATAGATCACTATAAGGATGATAAAGTTCTCACTTTTGGTGGTAGTAATGCTTTTGCTGATGATATAGCTGAAGAAGTAGATGGTATAAGTTATCACTCTGGTAAAACACCTAAGAAGAGAGAAAATATTCTTGAGTGTTTTAGAGATGGGGGGTGTCGTATACTGTGCACTACTAAAGCTTTGAATCAAGGTTTCAATGTTCCTGATGTTGGTATTGGGATTATTGTAGGTTTAGAGAGTAAATCTTTACCTCTGATTCAACGTGTAGGACGACTCCTACGTAAAAGTGAAGATAAAGTCGGACGTGTATATATATTATATGTGAAAGACAGTCAAGAAGAGACTTGGCTTAATAAGGCAGTCTCAAAGTTAAAAAATGTTCAACGAGGTGAAGACCTCAAATTATTCCTAAAATGATATATACAAAGGAAATTACAAAAGACATAGTTACAGCAATGACTATGCACAGAAAAGCTGGTAAAAGCGTTGAAGATGCTTCTACTAGAGTAGCTACAATGTTGAAGAAGAGACATGGTAAAAATTACAAATGGACAGGTGTTCGTAGTAAATACTATGAAATGACTAAAACAAAGTCTACTAAAACAAAATCTACTAGTACTAAACCTCCTGCAAATAAAGGAGTTAGAGAAATGTTGATGGATCTTACTAAAGATGCACAACATATTACTATACAAGTAAATGGTAGAGAAGTAACGGCAATATTTAAATAATTGGTATGATTTTAAGTATCAACACAGATATTCTACAAAAGTTTGGGATAACTGCTGATGATTTCTTATATTTGTACTTATTACATGCCACAAGTTATGATTTAATTAAAAAGTTAAATTTGCAACCAGACACAGAAAGCCTGCAAACCAAAGGCTTAGTTAAGCTGGGAGAGGATCTTGAGGATCATATAGTTAGACAAACATTTTTGGATTTATTCCAAACTGATTTCGATGCATTATGGTCTGATCTCCTCTCCCACTTTCCTATTAGAGTATATAATAAAGGCAGTATGCGTGTGCTCCGTGCTAGAGATGCACATGCTAAAGCCAATGCTAAACCCAAAGAGAAATATAAAAAAATTCTCAATGGTAGCAAAATACTCCATGATAGGATTGTTCAAAGTTTAAAGAATGAGCTTGATGTTCGGAAGGTTTCTAATACGTTAGGATATATGCAAATGTTAACAACTTGGATGAATCAATATACGTGGGAGAAATATGAAGATATAGAAAATGAGCAATCTCCCGAAGAACAAAGACGTATCACACGTCAATTATAATATTACAGGTATACCACAACTTCGTCATATTTCTAAATCAGTAGAACGTTCTATTAGTGATGTCCGTAAGGGTATGGAAGGTAATAGATTAGTTTATCCTACTAAATGGAAACGATTGAATAAAAATTTGATGGGAGGATTACAGCCACAAAAATTATATGTAGTAGCTGGCAGACCTGGTGTAGGTAAATCTGCATTTTCTAATCAACTTGTTTTTGATGTATTAGATAGTAATATAGACAAAGAAGTAATTGTATTGTATTGGAGTTTTGAAATGCCTGGTGAACAGCAAATATTACGTGCTGGTAGTAAGGATACTAAAATGCAAACAGCAGAACTTCTTTCAGTTGAGAATAAATTGTCAGATATAAAGTATAAGCAATATGTACAATCTGTGCAGAAATACAAAGAATACCCTATATATTTTTGTTCTATACCCCAGGATATGGATAAAGTAAAGAATATAAATGAACAAGTATTCTTAAAATCTCCTACTGCAACTATTATTAACCTTATTGATCATTCTCGATTAGTATTAGGTAATGCTGAAACAGAGTTACAAAGACTTAATGTTTTATCTAAGGCTTGCATGTGGATGCAGGCAAGGATGCAAACTATTAATATTCTTTTATCTCAGTTAAATCGTAATATTGAACAGGAGTATAGAGCTAAACAACAATATCAACCACTTTTAACAGATTTATTTGGGGGAGATAGTATTGGGCAAGATGCTCATGTTGTTATGATGCTACAACGTCCGTATGATTTATACGGAATTACTGACAAATACTGTGGGGAAGATCCTGTGGGTCTTATGGCAGTACATATAGAAAAAAATCGAGACGGATTATTAGGTATGATACCTTTTGAGACCGATCTCTCAACATTTACAATTCATGAGCGAACTAGTACTACCTAAAAAGGTAATTAAAGCGGCACGTAAAAGCCCTAAAAACATGATTATATACGGTCCTCCTAAAATTGGGAAGACCACATCCCTTTCTCAACTTGAAGGGTGTCTTATTATTGATCTAGAAGATGGATCCGATATGATAGATGCCTTAAAAATTAAAGTGAATTCTCTTGCAGAACTTGCTAAAATTGGGAAAGCGATTATGAGTGAGAAAAATCCTTATAAATATATTGCTATTGATACCATTACTCAACTTGAAGTATGGTGTGAAGATGAAGCTAAGCAATTATATAGGGCTACCCCTATGGGTAAGAATTTTGATAAAGATAATAAAGGATTATCTGTACTGTCACTGCCTAATGGTGCAGGTTATCTCTACTTACGTAGAGCCTTTATGAAGTGGTTTCATCGTCTTTCACAATTAGCTGAACATGTCATCTTTGTTGGTCACTTAAAAGATAAGTATCTAACTAAGAATGGTAAAGAAGTTAAAGCTAATGATCTGTCACTATCTGGTAAATTAAGAGAAATTGCATGTGCAAACTCTGATGCTATTGGATATGTATATAGAGGAGATGGTGTAACTAAGATTTCGTTTGACTCAACAAACGACGACACAGCAGGTTCACGTTGTGGGCATCTAAGAGGTTTAGATGCTGAATTAGAGTGGACAAAAATTTTCATCGATTAAATAAATAACAAATGTCCTTTGACGCAAGAGTAGACACTACCCCAGAAGTAGTGCAGGAAGAAACACCTCAAGTTTTGACGGTGTCACAAATTTTAAATGATTTAGAAAACGGTATAGACCGTGTAGCTATGCGTAAGAAATATGATCTTACTATGGCTGAGATTAAGCATATATTTACTCACCCTAAATTACAGGGTGTAAGAGTAAAGAAGCAAAAATTAATGCGTGTTCAATTGATTGACGATACTGAAACTTTAACAGATCCTAATCAAACTAGCATTCCTACAGAAGTTGATAAAGAGACTCATATGCAAAAGCTTCTTAAGACTCCTAGTCTAGAAGAAGCAACTGATATGCTTTATGGTGTAGATAATAAAATTGTAGATGTTCAAAGCTTTCCAAGCACAGGACAATGGAACGATAATAATGATAATCAAACAGAAATTAAAGACTAATGGCTATTCAATCTAATTCTTCAGA
>Ga0098052_1000254_pt1 | contig 33130 bp, 42 predicted proteins | sample 15_taG_FD_81591 | JGI IMG/M metagenome (GOLD analysis project Ga0098052, IMG submission 81591) | Marine viral communities from the Subarctic Pacific Ocean - 15_ETSP_OMZ_AT15312 metaG | ecosystem: Environmental > Aquatic > Marine > Oceanic | place: Pacific Ocean | collected 2015-01-18
AATAGAGCGCCCCATCTGTCAGGGCATCCCCGTCGTTGTCCAGTGTGGGGTCGCTGGCCTTCGCGCCAAGGTAATCATCATCAAAGGTGTCTAACGCTGCCTCTGCGGCTGTCTGCGCCGACTGTGCATCCGTTACAGCCTGCGCCGTGGTGACAACATCGGCGTTCGTAGAAACAACGTCCGCATTTGTCAGAACCAAGTCGGCTGCTGCCGCGTTCTCAGATACAAGTGCCGCCGCAGCTGACGCTGCCGAAGCGGTAACTGCCGCATCAGTATCGCCAGAGCTGTTCTCCAGCCCCGTCAGGTCCGACTTCCATTTCAGGCTGCGCCCGGATACCGGCGTCGGGAAATTGAAATCCGTCACATTGGCATCGCTGTCGGTCATGCCAAACTTGCGGGCCTGATTGGTAATAAACTGCTTGGCCAGTACCACCAGCTTGTCCAGCTGGGTGTTCAGGGTCGTGATATTGAACGGGCCCGTGGTCGGAAAATCGCTGCTGCGCGTTGCCGACTGGTTCAGGGCAATGGTGATGGTGGTATTGGTGACGCCTGTATTCAGAACCACCGTGCCGCCGTCATAGCCGCCCGTCTTGGAGGTGTCCGGTGTAACCGTATAGTCCGTGGTCAGGGTCTTGAGGGTGTCACCGTCGTAGACATCAAGATCCGCCTCGTCAAAAAACTCAAAGGGGATCGTGAAGTTGGTTGTCGATGAACCACCAACGGCAATTTGTGTAAAGGTGGCTGTTGAGCCAATCGTAATATGAGCCATTATTCAAATACCTCTCCGGCTTCTTTCTGAACCCGATCAACCAGCCATGAAAAATAAAATAGATTGTTGTACGGAACCCACCTACGCACAGCTCGTGCGACATCGTTACTGTCGCTGTCCGGATCCGCGAGGGAATAAATTAGATCCCCGGCCAGACTGATTGCCGGGCCCCCGGGCTGCCCCAGCTGCTGCGCAATGGTCGGGTCTTTCCAGAAGCTCTCGACGCCCAGCATGGGGCGAAGCCCGTACTGATAACCGCTGGCAACCTCTGTCATGTTGTTGAGGTCCATGAGGATGCCCCCGGCCCCGGAGTAATCCCAGGCCTGGACAAAGCGGTCCAGACTGAGCAAGCCGCGGCTGTCGTATGACGGGGACTTCAGCATATCCACCAGATAACCCGCCGCCACCAGTGACAACATGCCGGACATGGCGCGGGCATCCCGCATCTGCAAGCCCGCCATCAAGGTCCGGAAGGTGGCCGACATACCAAAGGACTTGAACTGCATCATCAGCCCGCCGATCTGGCTGGACTGAAAATTGATCTTCTCGCTGACGCCCGGCTTGATAACCGCGTTGTCAATCTCGCTGGCAAGAGCCGTGCGGAAGACCTTTACGGCCTCCAGATCATCCCACTGTGCTGTATTGGCCAGATGCAGCTTGTTGCCCTTCTGCTCCTCGGCCGGCAGCTTGCGCCATTGCGCCACAAACCGCTTGGCCATGTCTTCATCGATGCCAACCTTTGTCATTTTCATCAGATCGGACCGGGACAGGCTGCCATCGTCTACCCATTTGGCGGCAATACGGATCATTTCCGACTGGATAATGGCCCCGGAAAACCTGTCCATAACGTCGGTATAAGGTGACAGCAGGTTCGCAATGAACATGCGGTTGACGTTGCCGTGCAGAGCCTTCTCAAAGCGGGTGGATGCTGGCATGTGTATATCAAGGTCAAACATGGCGTCGAAACGACCATGCAGGGCCACCTCGGCGGCCTCTCCGGCCAGCTCCACCTCTATGCCCGCCCGTTTGAAATCCTGTGTAGCATCCCCGAACCTTGCAAAGGCCCCCGAAAAGGCGTTGCGAAAGCCCACTGAAAAAGCTGTGCGTCCGACATCAGCCACAGCCGCGATAGATGCCTTGCCCATCAGGGCCAGCACCATCCAGCTTTTGGTGGCCTGAACGGCCCGGTAGGAAAGTGCAGACGGATCGGCCGGGATGCCGTAAACGCCCAGCACCTTGTCCCGTATGTCTTCCATGGCCTGACGCACCTTGCCCACCTCGGCCTCAAGGGCCTTGCCGGATTTTCCCTGTGCCGAGATCTCCTCCCACATCATTTCGGTCAGATCATCGATGCGCGATTGACCGCTGGGATCGCCATAGCGTTCAGCCATGCCAATGGAAGGTGCCATGCGGCGGTGATAGAGGCGAATAATCACCTCCATATCAGTCTCAATGAAGTCCACACGCTCACCATTGCCCACATCCACATCGATCAGGCGATTGCTGGGAATGTCCAGCTTGCGGGCCATCATCGGGGTTGCCATGCCGTAGCCTTCCATATGGCCGGCAGACGCCATGATCTCCATTTCCCGCATGGTGGCTGCGACATTGGTATAGACATCATCAAGGATGCCGTATGTCTCGGAGACTTCGCGGATCAGCTTCTGTGCTTCGCGGTTGCGGAGCTCAATGGCCGTGGTCTTGTCCTTGTAGATCGCATCGATGCGCTTGTTGATCGCCTTGATCTCGGCATCAGACGGCATGATGTGTGCAGAAGGCCATGCGTCCTCAAGGGCGCGCTTGACCGGACCGGACTTGCCATCCTTCAGAATGTTGTCAATTGTCCTCTGGGCGCGCTCCAGGGCCCCCGCATCACGCCCGTACCAGTCTCTCAGGACGCCCAGCAGGGCCTCCCTGTGCTTCAGGGTGACATCCTGTCGCCAATAGCGGCTGAAGTGGCTCAGGGCCTCTGCATCGGCCACAGGGAGAACGCCATTTTTGTTCTGTGCCCTGTAATTCTCAATGCCCTGCACAAGCTGATTGCGCTTTTCCTGCAATTCGGCCAGTTTTTCCAGCTTTTCACGGTAAATATCGAAGCCCTTGCCGCTGATTTTCTCCTGATAGGCCCCGTCACGGAACTTTGGATCGTCGCTGTCCAGCTTGCGGATTACTTCCGCCTCGTCCAGCAGGTCCTGGTATTCCCGGGTCAGCTTTTCACGCAAGGTGAGCTGGGCTTCGGACAATCCGCGGGTTTCACCCTGTTCAAAGAGATCATCAAGGATCTTCTGCTTGGCGTGCAGCTCCTCATTGATCTTCGGGATACGGTTTTTCTTCAGATAATCGACCTGCTTCTTCAGGGCTTCCGTGGATTTCTCCATGTAGCCCTTCTGGTCAAAGCGCAGCAGGGCCTTCTCAAGCCTGCGGATCCCGAACACCCCGGCATCAGCTGCCCGCTGCCCCATGCTATCCATGTAGGCCTTGAAGGCTGCGGCCGCTTTCTTCACATGCGGATCTGCATGCTCCCCGCCGTTCAGGTAGGCGCGTGTGGCCTCGCGCTTGAAGGTGTCATATTGCGCCGTCTTGCCCTGGAACATATCCATGATCGATGTAACAGCATGGTTCATGGGCCCCATGTTGTCCGTGTTCTTGCCCATGCTTTCCAGCCAGGCGTTATACATGCCGCTGCGGGCATCGATGGCCAGAGGGTTCAACAGCTTGGCCTGGGTAAAAATCGACTGTGCCATGCTGTCGCCACGCTCGGCCCCAACTGTAAAGACCCCCGGTGCCCCGCCTGTCTCGTCGGCAAAGCGGGCAAGGGCGTTGCCCACATAACCGTCAAACAGGTTGTTTTTCAGATACAGATAGGGATGCTGGGTCCAGCGCAGGTTCTCGATCTTTGTGCCTGTCGGCATCAGGCGGTCAGGATGATAGGACTTGGCAATGTCCACATAGTCGGAAAACTCGTCTGCATCCTTCGCCAGCGTTTCCATGCGGGCGTTGTAGGCTTCGTCTGTCTCGGAAGCGGTCTTGCGGAAGAAGGTCTTTGCCACCTCGGCGCGGATCCGCTGCTCCCGAAAAACGGAAAAGGAGACTTGTCCTGCCTCATAACTCAATACAGGCGCAAAATCAGATCCATACTTTGCCTCAAGACGATTGGACAGATCGACAAATTTCAAATAGTTGGCAATCTCGCTTTCCGTATATCCGCGCAACTCACTAAAGGCGCGGACATCACCACGATCATATGCGGCCCGTTCCTCGGCAGACCATGCCGAAGGATCAGAGTGCTTTTCTTCGCGTGACGCCCTTCGGCTGGCCTGGACAAATTCGCTAACTTCAGGATCATTCCTGATTTCCGGATCATACCCGGCTAAAACATCTGTGTTACGATCATATTCTGCCTTCAACACCGCATCATTGACGCGCACCTCGGAGTTGCCGGTAACATATCCGGCCCCGTCCTTCTCGACCTCGATCTTCACGCCAAGCGGCTGATCGGAACCATCGACAATTTTGGGATCATTCATCGGGCGGATCCCCGCCGTGATGTCCGGGTCCACGCTGTTCAGTCTGGTTCTGGCCTCGTTGGCCTTCCAGAAGGCATCATGGATCGTGGCCCAGTCGTCAAACTTGCGGCCCCCGATATGCCCGGCAATGCCGCCAATGCCCGCGCCAAGCAAGGTGGCCGTCCCTATGGCCATCATGCTTTCTTCCGGCGTTGATGTGGGATCCAGACCGGCCCTTGCCATTTCCTCTGCCGCCATGGATCCGCCACCGGCAATGGCACCGACCTTGGCGCCCTGCACAAAGCCCAGGCCCCTTGCCAAAGGTATCGGGATCAGGTTCATGGGATCAGCTGCACCGGCCAGAAAACGCGACCAGCCAGCCCCGCCGCGGTTCATGTTCATGCGCCGGTTGGTATTGGTGTCGATCATGCGTTTGATGCTCTGGAAGTGCGAAGGTGAACGGGCAACAGCCAGATCCTCCACATGATCCATGTAGCCATCAAAGCTCTCGTCCCGCAGGGGGGAGTAATCGGGATCATCGCGCTCTCCCGAAGGGTGCGCCATGGAATCCATGAACGACTGAATGGCCTGCCCCGGCAGGGTGTCCAGCATCCAGGCATTGCGGAAGTTTTGCAGGGGTGTCTGACCAAGCGGGTTTACCTGCTCCTCCCCCATGCGCTGTGCATGCCGGTCTTCCAGGGCTTTTGCAAACGGATCCATCAGCGTTTGATCCCTGTCATGCCGGTTGTGGCACCGGTTTTCTTAATCTGCGCCGCCTTCTTCTTGTCAGCCTGATCGGCGGCAATGGCCTCCTCGGTCTCCTGCCACTTCTGCCAGACAGCAAGATCCGCGTCAGCTTCACTCAGGATGTCCTGCCGTGCGGCGTGTTCCGCAGACAGGTCAATTTCGACATAGCCGCCCTTGTCTGTCTGTATCCGGGTCCAGCTGATACCATCATCAGCCCGGCCCCATACATTGTATATCCCCTTGCCGGTTTCACCGTTGCGCCTGGCATATTCAAATCGCACGTTTTCACCAAGCTTGATGGTGTCCAGATCAACACCGCGATAGCCGGAAACCTCCATGCCAGCCCGGACCTTTTCCCGCAGCGTTTCATAGAGCCATTCGGCCCCGCGCTCGTCGGTGGCCCCGTATTCCTTTTCGATGGGGTTCTGCATGATGGCAGCCGTGCCAGTCTGGCTCATGCCCGGGGCCGGGCGCATCAGACGCGACACACCCCAGTCATGTTTTGACAGCACACGGCTGACAGCCGCCAGCATGGCGTTCTCGTTGGTATCTTCCGGATCCACATCGGTCTGTGCATAAAGATCCCGGTTGTCCAGAAACTCACGCTCCACAGCACGACGGAAGGCAGGAGACAGGGAAGAATACGAAACAATGCTGCCCTGTCCGTCCTTCTGTGTGCTTTCAAGGGGAATGTTAAAGCGATAGCCGCCTGTTGCAGCGGCCCCGTTCACGAGATCACCAACGGCATCGATCATCAAGGTGTCGATCACTGTCTGCTGGGTGGTGTGGTCAGCCCCCAGGGCAAGCCGGTTGTCCTGTGCCGGTGTGCGTTTGCCCCGCATGATGGCGTCAACACCCCGCAGGACCGTGGCATCCACATGCTCATCATCACCCTGCCGCTTGTCGAGATACTGATAGGCCGCCAGCACCTTGTTGTTCAGGGAGGCGTCGGCAATGATTGTCAGGTTGGCGTTCTTCAGAGCGCGGTACATCTTCAGGCTGGCGTTGATATTGACGCCCCGGTCCTCACCTTCACCCATCAAGGCAGAAGACATAAACAAGGTGGCCCGGGCAGGCACCCAGCCGCCCCTTGTCCATTTGACCAGCTTCTCCGTGTCACGCTGCCATTCCACAGGTGAGCCATTCCGTCGCAGGGCTATGGCCTCGATTGTCTCGCCATCCTTCTTGCTGCCGACCATTGTCTGCTTGCCGGCAAGCCGGTACAGGATCGGCCCCTCCAGCTTCATCTGCTTCTGCATGGCAACCGCCTGGGCCTTTGCTTCCTCAAGCTGCTGGCTGGCAATCCGTAACATGCTGGTGCCATCAAGGGGGTGCCCTGCCCGGTTGACGGTGTCGTCAAATACCTCCTGAAGGCCCTGCCCGAACAGGGGATTGATCTGCTCCCCCTGGGCAATCATCGCCATCAGACGCGTTTCATTTACAGCCTCATCCACCTTATCCCTGATCGAGCGTTTCTCGGCAGCCGCTGCCATGCGGTCCTCGGATACCTTGCGGCGATGGTCCCCGGCAATCAGGGAAACAATGCGCATCTGCTGGTCCACCGGGATCTCGTCCCCGTCCTGCAAGGTCGCCAAAATCTCTTCCACTTCGGGATTGTCCGACTGCCGGGCGATGGGCAGAACCAGCTCAACCATGATTTTACCCGCCTGTTCCAGCTGCCGCTTGCGCAGATCCTGCTCGACCACATTGTCCAGCCGCCGTCCTTCAGCCTTCATGGAGGCCAGCGTGGACAGGTAGCTGCTGTAAAGCTGCATGGCATGGCCGTTGCTCATGCCCTTGCGCCGGTCATTGAGGCCAGCCAGAACCTTCTCGTCTGCGCCCAGCATTTCCAGCATGGACGACATCATGTCGATGCGCTCTCCGGTGAGGGCGGCAAGGCTGGCGTCTTCTTCCATCTGCTTGTCATGGGCCCGGACCCGCACAATGGAACTCAGGGCCGACTGCATCAGGGAAACCTGACCTTGCGGGCTCAGGTCCGGATCCTCCTGCCCCTTCATCAACGAGGCATAATTGATCCCCAAACCCTGTGCCAGATCCATGAGGATGTTCATCTGGCCTTCGGCAACGGCGTCGGCGTTTGCCGTGCGCTTGCCGCTTTCCGAGACGGACACCGCCTGGGACAGCATTGAGGCAAGGGTCGTGCCGTCAACGTCCGTGACATCAAGGCCGCTGAATATCTTGAGGGCATCCGGATGCTGGGCGGCAATCCGGTCAAAAAGAATTGTTTTCACGGCGTTGACCGTAAGCTTTTTCTTCTCCTGCTCCAGATTGGTCAGGACAGGTTCAACCGCCTTCAGGCCACTGACAAGGGCTGTGCGCTGTGCACTGGTGAATTTCTCAAGGTTCGGGAATTTGTTTGCGGCAATGTCCACCATCATCTGCGCCCGCTTGACTGGCGTGGCTCCGATGAAAGCCCCCTGAACCCGGGCTGCCGAATAGCCAATGGCGGCCTGGTCGATCAGGGCCTTGCCAGCTTCCTTGCCATAAGCCCCGCCCTTGATGCCGCTGCGGATGCTTTTGGTGTAGGCCGCCAGGGCTTCTTTTGCTTCAGGATCGCTTGCAGAAACACCGCGCCGGGCTAGATCTGTCAGGTCGGACTTGTGCTTTTCGTTGCGGATCGCCAGGCCCTTCTTGAAGTCCTGAAAATCCAGTTCCGATTTCTTCTGTGTCAGGGAGCCGTAATACTGGCTGGTCAGCTTTTGCCCGTAGGCCACGGTGGCCTCGACGGCAGAGGGATCGATAACAGCGGCCAGGGCGCGGATCCTGTCCTCGGCAAGGGCGCGGAAGCGTTTGGGATCGTTACGCAACTCCTCGCTGTTGGCAATGTTCGTGATCGAGGTATAGACATCAGTTTCAAGTTCCGTGGCATAGCGGGCTTCCAGCTGCTCGCGCAGCTTGGCCCCATAGAAGGTCTGGCTGGAAGGCAGCTCGGACGGCATGGCAAGGGCCCCCGTCACCGGATCGCGGGTGAAGCTGACCTTCGAGGCCGCAGCCACCGCTTCGCGTTTGCGCTTCTCACCGCCGCTGGCAAAGGCAAAGTCCTCGGCAGGCCCAAGGGCCGCTGCCGTATCCTGACCGATCGTGGAAGGGGCAAACCCGGCTGACCGGGCCCGCCGGACAACACCGATAGGCCCTATGCTGGTGCGCTGTTGTGTGCGTGTGAAATTCCTGGGCACTGTGCGCTCCTGTTACTCAGATTTGGGTTTCTTGATTGCGTGGATTTTCTGGCTGCCAGACAACAACGAACGCGTGGCACTGAAATATCCGCTGCGGCGATAGTTGGATGCCCGTTGCGATCCCAGCGAGATTTCGTTCTGTGCCGATTGCAGGGCGTTCTTCACCCCCAGCTTCGCCCGCTTCTCCTGGATGCCGCCCATCAGGGACAGGTTGGACAGGTCAAGATCAAGCATCCGCTTGTTCTCTTTCTTCGCGGCCATAAAGGACGGGCTGCCGTAGGGGTCATAAGACACGTTGGCCATGTTCTCGGCCTCGACAATGGCAAACTCACGGCGGCGGCGTTCTTCCTCCTGCTGCGTTTGCAGGCGGATCAGGCGGACATTTTCCTCCCCCTGCTCCGCTTCGATTGCCAGACTGTCGGCATTGTATTGCGCCTGCTGCTGCGCCATCTTCGCGTTCTGCCGGCCTTCCATGACGGAAGTCCCGACCTGCACCGCCGTCGAAGCGGCAATAAGGGCAACTTCCCAACTCATGCGCGTATCTCCATCCACAGACCCAGCAAGGTGAACTTCACCGGATCGGCCTGGCTGATTGTGATCTGGCCCTCGCGTGACCAGCCCAGCAAATAAAAATGATAGCGGCCCGTCTTGGCTGTCGGATCATTGCTCAGATCCTCGTTGACCTCGCGCACAATGAAATCATTGCCACTGACCTGAAAGTCCAGGGCTTCATAAACATACATCACCACCTGGCTGATCCGCTTGCGCTGGCCGCTGATCGGGCCGTCCGACAAGGCACCAGACACCGGCAGGGTGGTGATCGTGCGGGTGAAGTTCAGACCGGCGTGCAGGCTCGCAACGTCTTCATCAACTGTAATTTCACCGCTGCCGTCCACCACATAATCGCCCAGGTAGCTGTCGCCCGACATGGCCGAAACTGTCTCCGCGATCAGGTGTGTGAAACCGCCCCAGGTGGTGCCGCTGGTCAGGCTGCCCGTGGCATGGCAATCAACGGTTTTCGTCCAGTCAAACTTCTCCAGGTAATAAACCGTGGCGGCATTGACCAGACGCTCGACCACCACATAGATCTCGTTGTTCAGCTCGGCCACGGAGATAAATTTGTCCACACCATCACAGGACCAGGGGAACCATGCGGCGATCTTCTCTGTGCGCACACCATGATAAACCGCCAGGCTGCCATCTGAATTGACGAAAAAGGCCAGCTGCTCCGGATCTGTCTCGGTGCCGTGCAACACCGCCAGATCCTGCACACCGGACACCAAATCATCAGCCGTGAAACTCAGGGCATCCCCGGAATAAGACTGGTGTACATCGGACCAGACCAATTCACGCACGGTCTTGCCGGTGTCCTGGACATAGAGGGTCGCCCCGTCGAAATCCCAGGGCACCACATTGCCAACACCGTAGGACAGACGCCCGCGCGTCTTGAAGTTCAGCGGCGTGATCGGGGAGCTGTCACTCTCCGGAACATAGAGGACCGCCTGATCTGTCAGCACAATCAGGTTCTCGGAGGAATGAAGGTGCTGGATCTCGTTGATACTGTCAGCACCCAACGGAGCCTGAATACTGTCTGTATCCAGTGCCGTGCCGACATCGAACTTGAAAAAGGCAGACTTGTTGGAGCCAAACATATGCGAGGGCAAACCCCCGGAACCACCAAACCATGTGCGCTGTCCATGAAACTGACAGGACCGGGCGTAACCATTGGCGGCACAGAATACGTTTTCATCCCAATCAATGTCAGCCGCCGTGCCGGACAGGGTTTCCTGCACCGTGGCACTGACCACCGTTGACGAGGTGTAGCCTGTGATCTCACAGGTCTTGCCCTTGTAGCGAACCATTGAGCCCACATGCGCCGCAACAAAGCTGGCTGCACTGGCGGTCAGGGTGATAGCGCCAGTCGTGGCTGAAGGTGTCAGGGTCGTATTGGTATCAGCGAACTTGTAATAGGGCTGATAGATCGGATAGCCGGATGAATGTGTCTCCCACGGAAAATCACTGATGGTAAAGGTGGCAGCACCAGTGCGCAGGATCCGCTGCTGCATGAAATCTTCATGGCAGACAAGAATGGTATCCCCGGAAATAGTGATCCGCATTTCCCACAATTGAGCCGTGCCCCATGGCTGGCCGGTGTGGGTTTGCACCAGCGCCATATCCTCGTCGTAAACATCGAGGCGGGCATCGGAAAAAAACAGCAGGTAAAGCTGGGTTTCGTTGAACTGGAAACGCTCAAGGCGTCCCGTATCCTGCAAGGTCAATCCGTAGAGGGAGGATGGCCGACGCGCAACGCCGCCCTGCACCAGCGGGCGATTGTTGGGCAGGGCTTCGGCCCCGTTCTGGTAGACGCTGAGATCTTCCCGCGCAAGCATACGGCTGTCGAGTTGACCGGCAGAAAAATTGGTCTGTGTTTGCCGAAGGCGTGCCATGCCTACCTCCGTGCTGCGATAAAGCGGCTTGTGTCCACCTTCGATGTGGTCTGCTGAACGCTGTCCCGGTTACGGGCCTTGCGCAGCTTGACCTCGGCCTTGCCGTCCCACAGGGTAGCCAGTTTGTCGTCACCGGCAACGGCGGCGGCGAACAGGGCGGCGAGGGTGAACTCTGCGGCCATGCGAAAATAAGGGGGCCAGGCGGTTTCATCAGGACGGGTCTGGAAATCACAGACCACCGTTTCATCGGCCCCGGCATTACAGAAAACCTGATCGCCATAGACGGCATAATCAATATCTACATCATTGATCGTCACGCGAATGACGTTGATACAGTTACTCGGTAGTTGATAGGCCGCATCCCACAGAGCCTCCGGCTCCGAAAGCAAGCGGTTAAGGCTGTCCTGAACCACCGTAAAACGCCACGGAAAATCCGTAATCAGATCCTCGACCACTTCCTCATAGATGGTATCGGCTACCGTGGCCTCGGTGGAGATGGCCGAAAAAGAAGTAATAGGATTGGCTCCGATGAGAACCAGCCCCTTTGAGGCGACGGCAATATCTGTTGTGGCAATGCTGCTCATGTCGGTTCAGCCGGATCCGGCGAGTGCGCAAGAAAACCCCAAATCGCACACCCGCCGGGAAGTCCCGGCTGGATCGGGACTAGTCTGTGTCTGTTACGACGACACTGGTGCCGTCAGAGACATCAACCGTAGTCCCGTCATTTGACAGAACATTCATCAGGTCAACTGATGTGATCGTGGCCGGAGCCGCAACCGCATCAACCTGCTGGGCGATGATAACATCACCGACCTCAAGCATGTTGACCGCATCGCCGGAAAAATAACCGGCGGTGTTCATGGTCGCCTTGGTATCCGTGGTGCGGAAATGCCAGAGAGCAAAGCCACCACCACCAGCCAGACGACTGAGATACTGAGAATTGAAAGCCATTTCGTTTTCTCCTGTGGCTTAGGTGTTGTAGAGAACTTCGATAACACCTGTGTCATCGATAATCGTGGCACCGTGCGACATATCAGCCGCGGCGAGGGTAGACTTCTTGGTCGGGATCCAGTCCAGATCCAGATTGAAGTCCTGGCCGATGGCATGACCGGCAGCCGAACGGTGATAGGCAAACATCTTGGTGTCTGCGGAACCGTCCTGCGGCAGGTTTTCATGCGGGAACCAGTTGAAGCCGAGCCACTTCTTGGCAATGACGCCTTCAAACCAGATATTGGAGTGATCGACATAATCAGCATTGCTGAACTCGTCGATGTCCAGAAGGTCGCCCCAGGCTTCCCAGCAGACAACAAAGTAGAGCTGCCCGTCGAAAGGAATGGAGGACTTGCCCATGGCTTCCATGATGGCGATAGGCGAAGCAGCCGCCGACCAGGTGGCCGCCGTGGAGACATTGTTGGCGTTCGCGGTGGAATCAAGGGCCGTGGTGATGATGCTGTCCGTGTCTTCACCCATGGCAGCGGCAATGCTGCGGGCGGCGACCTGACGCTCATCATGCTGAATTTTCAGCTCGTCCAGTTTGTCGATAAAGGTTGCAGCATAACGATCCTGCAAGGAACATTCGACCGGCGCGTGGGACTGGCGGGAAATCGGCAAATCACCTTCGCGGGATTTTGTACCTGCGGCAACAGAGCCGATCACCTGAAAGGTGGTGCTTTCGCCGGTAATGCCGGTTTTGGTGCGAAGGGTGTTGCGGAGTTTGGAACCCATCTGGCGATATTCCATATGGGCTTCGCTTTCGAATTGCTTTACGAAAGCATCATCAATATCCGGTTGGGCCATGAAGACCTCCTGTTTGTTTCCGGGTTGCGTTTCAGCTCCGGGTGTCACAAATCAGGGTCAGGTCGGGTATCCCTCAAAGGGAGGGGCCGTTGACCGCATCCAGTGGCCGGTGTCAGCCACAGAAAAACGGAGAACGGCCACGATTAAAACGCACAACTTTTATTTCTTGGTGTCCAGCGCCTGAAACCCTGCCGTGACACGCTTCACAAAGTCCTCGTCACGATGGCGCGGATCGCGGTACTTCGGATCCTGCATCATGGTTTCCAGTTCCAAACGGCTCAAAGGCTGATGCCCGCCATCGTCACCGTCACCAGGAGCCGGGGCCATGTCACCGGATGATTTTTTCATCACTTCTTCCAGCGCCACAATCATGTCGGCGTTGTCGGTGTACTTCATCATGGTGTTGTAGGTGGATTCAGAAAGGTTCTTGCCCGCCCACAGGTCAACGCGCTCGATCCGGGCCTGCCCGTTTTCGCCCAGCTTGGCGGTTTCCCCGGCGATGTCGGGCATCATGCCGATCTGCGACTTGGCGTAGAAGCCAAGCAGGCCCTGGAAGATTTCGCCCTTGATCCCGTTTTCATGTGCCCAGGTCTTGAACTCGGCCAGCATGGGATCCTCGGCGTCCAGCTTGAAGTCCAGCCCTTCCGGCACCACGCCGTCCGGCAAGGTGACTTCATAGCCATCAATGTTTTCCGGCACGCCTTCCTTTGCAGCCGCCTGGAACTCGGCGCTAATGTCGGCCCGCAATTGTTCGTCGGTCTTGCCCAGCTTGCCCTCAAGGTTCTTGTAGGCTTCGGACAGGGCTTCAACATCCTTGTACTTGCCAAGGATCAACTCGCCCTCACCTTCGCCATCGCCTTCACCGCCTCCGGCACCGCCGCCCTCGGCGTCACGGTAGATCTTCATTCCGGGGATAATGTTCATGCCTTCTTCTCCAGTCCAGCTTCAAAGCGTTGGGCGATAATCCCAACGAGAAAACGCTGCCCCTCAAGGTGCAGCAGGGAATTTGTGTCCACATTCGGGCCAGAGACATTCTGGATCGAAATTGATTTCAGATAGTCCAGCACGATCTTGCCATCCGCGCCCCTGAAGACAGATGCAAAGGCAAGGTTGAGATCCTTTTCCTGTGCCGGTGTTCGGGAAAATCCGTCATAGCGTGACGACAAGGTTGGGGTCTTCGGTTCTCGCTTCATCCTGGAAGTACTCCTTTGATGATTTCAGTCGGGTCAATGCCATTGCCAGCCGCATCCCCCATCACCTGGCCGGTTTCCTTGGCCAGACTTTTCTATTCGTCCTGCGGCCGGATCAAATCCGTGCTGACTTCGTACCAGTCGGCCAGCTGCTCCACGAACTCGTGACCTTTAACCGATGTCTGGAACTGCTGCGGCCCCAGGATCTCGTTGGCCACCTGGGCGAAGTTGATGTGCTGCTTGATGTCCTCGTTGCGCTGGGCCCGGATCATCGGGCTGGTGGCGCGTATGCGGATCTCGGTGCCGTTAATCACCGGCAGCTCGATCTTGCCCTGCTTCTTCAGGATATAGACCACCCGCTTGATGATCTGGTCCACATACTCGGTTTTCAGGCGGGCAAAGGGAGATCCCAGCACCCGCGACATTTCCGCCATACGCTCGGCGGTTTCCGTGGCTGACATCGGTGTGCCTTCGCGCCGCCCCAGGGTGTCGTTGTAAAGCGCCTTGTTGATGTTGTGGCGCATGTCCTTGAGGATCAGCTGACTGACATCGAAGTTACCCGGCGGCTGCAAGGGAGACAGGCCCGTCGATCCCACCGCGCGGGGAATAACCGTGCCCGGCACCAGACGGATATTATGGGGATTGATAACGCCATCATCATCAGCCTGCCACATGCCGGCGATACCCATCTCGCCGTTTTCAAGGACCAGCTGCACCACAAGGTTTGCGGTCTTGATCGATGCCAAGGCGTTGAAGATCGGGCCGCGCCCGTAGACCTCGCCTGCCGTCTTGGACCAGCGCGCCGTGATCCACGGACAACTGCCGGAGCCTTCCCAGCGATCCTGATGCAGCATGTGGCTGCCCTTTTCAAACAGGACACAGTGGTCATATGCCTCCACGCTGTCGTTTGATCTGTCGCGCACCGTACACTCGATAAAGGTCAGATCCTTTTCCGGCTTGTCCTCGACGCATTTCCGCAAATCATCATTGAGTGTGGCCTTGGGCCATGTCGCCATGATGTCCCGCGCCTTGACCCTGCGCTTGCGATAGCGGCCATCCACCGCCCCGCCCGGGCCCGCCTCAAGATAGACTTCAGCCATGGGCACAGAGGAGAAGCGCAAGGGCTCCGTCAGGTCGCCCTCATCAATAATCATGTTACCGGTGCCGACGCCAAGATCCTGGAAGGTTTCGTGGCCTTCAGTCTGGTAGTTGGAGTTGTTGATGGCCTCAAAAACAAACTCTGTCACATCGGACAGGTCTTCCTTGATCTGGCGTTGTTCATCCCCCTCCAGATCCTTGAGCATCCCCGGTGCTGCCTCAATGGGCGCAAATCGGGTGCCGCCCGGCGTCATGCCGGAGATCATGCGGCTGGCAAATTCCGGTACACCGACCACAGCGGTGTCGTCAAAGATCAGATCGTCGCCCCGGTCCCCTTCAACGCGGGTACCAAAGCCACCCCGACCCGGCATGGTGTAATCGAAGCAATCCCGCCAGACTATTTCCCAGGTTGACCGGCGTTTCTCGGCCAGCTTGAACCGCTTGATGAGCTTTTTTTCTTTATCGGTAAACATGCGCTACCCTCCAAGGGTTTGTTTGGGCTTGTTCTCGTCGGAGAACCCGGTCGATCCGGCAGACAGCAAGGATCGACGCCCCCGCAGTCCCTTCGCCCTGGCCAGACGTTCTTCTTCTTCCAGCCGCTTGCGCTTTTCTTCCGCGATGTCGGCAAGGCGTTTGGCTTCGGCTTCTTCCTGCTTGATGCGTTCTGCCTCGGCGGCAGCTTCAGGGTCAGGCTTCGGGGCTTTCGGAGCAGGTGCCTGTGCCATTGTCGGTGTTGAAAACATGGAGGTCATATCAGGCTCCGATCTGGTCATTGGAGGGGAAGCCGCGCCAGCCACCACTGAGCAGGGACCGGAAGCCGCGGGCCGGGCGATACAGGTTTGCCTCGTCGTCCAGGCTTTCCTCGGCTTCAGCACCGGCGTTCAGGGTAGCGGTCCTTGGTTTAGCCGCAGGCTTCGGGGCCGGTGTCTCTGGCGGTTTGATGTCAGACGGCTCAATGTCGGCATGCCCCTGCCCTTCGGGCGAGATCTGGCCCTCCGGTTCCGGTGCGTTCTTGCCCAGCATGGACGGGCCGGAAGCCGTGCCGCCGCCCGTTATAGAGGTGCCGACATTACCGGCATTGGGATTGTCCGGATGCAGACCGTCGTTCACATTCGCTCTTGTCATTGCATTGTGAACACCAGTCAGCCCGGCCAGCAAACTGCCGCCAGGGATAGCCAGGGTTATTGCGTTGACACCGCTGCCAAGCAATCCAGCTGTGGTCTGGTCCTGTGTCTCCGCAATGCCAACTTTCGCCGTGCCTGCAACAGCACCGGCGATGGCATCGCCAAGACCTGACGGACCAATATTCTCCTGGCCTTCATTGAAGGCTTCCATTTCCGCCGTATCCATGACAGCGGCTGTATCCTGCGTTACACCAAACTTGCCGGTTGCCGGACCAAAAGGTGACGACATCGAGCTTACATCGTTAAAGCCACCGGCCCCGCCACCTTCGCCACCGCCTTTACACATAAGCTATTCCTCGTACAGATTGCCGGTTGGCCGGAAACCGGCCCCGGTGTAAAGGGCATGCGAGGCTTCGGGATCGATGCCCAGCGTATCGCCCAGGAATTTCTTGACCGCGCCCTGCTCATTTGCCCAGGCCACAAAGGCTTTCAGCATGTCTTTCGCCACACCCTTGCCCCTGGCATCCGGCATCACAAAAATCATCTGGTCTGAGGCAGAAAGGTCGCGGGTAAACCAGCGTTCATAGACATGCCCGACGATGAAGCCCAGCAGATCACCCTCCTCATCCTCTGCCAACCGGATAAAAAACTGGTTCTCACGCTTGAGCCATCCGGATACAGCCTGTTTGGCCTTTTCCAGATCCAGATTGTAGGCCGTATAATTGCCGGACGCCTGCAACATCAGCAGTCCGTTGGGGACCAACCCCTCAAACTCATCGATGTTCGGCTTGCGCAGCTTAATGTCCATGTCTTGCTCCATCGAAGTCGAAAATCACCTCTGCGCCCCTTTTTTTCAACGCACAGAATAATTGCCAGGGCGTCAGGGCCCAGCACCGGCGCACACCAAGGAGCTGCTTGATCCACGAAATGCAGTAAACAGGCATGCGCGGCAGAAACACCGGGCCATTGTTCTCAACCGTGAAGGCCAGCACCGCAAAGCCGCTTTCCTTCATGTATTGCAGGGTGGCGTTCACGATCTCTGGCGGCAGAACCTCGATGTGCAGCCGTGCCGCGCACCATTCGCAGTTGATCCACTGTCCGGACACGGCGTCATAGCGAAAAACAAAGGCATGACTGAAGCCGGGGCGCACAAACCAGCGCCACGGCCTCGGCATTGTGTTGCCAATGTCGGTGAAGCCTACAAGCCACCGCGGCGCCGGTTGCTCCAGCCCCCGTTGCCCCGCTTCTGTTCCCTCTTGCCGTGGTTCCATACGTTCCATTCCCTTTTTGCGATGGCAGGCTGCACATCACCCTTGCGGCCCAGCACTTCCCTGCCCTCACCACCACCAAGGAAGGCGTACTGGCAGGCATCATGCACATGGCTGTACTTGTTCTTGTTCGGGCGTTCCTCATACCGGGCCTCGCCCGCAACATTGAGGCGTTTCATCTGGTAGCCGCCCCGGAAGCCCTTGCGCAGCACCTTGCTGTTGACCGGATCGATCAACATGCCCGGGTTGCCGTTGACCATGCGGTCCAGTGTGCCGGCCACCGCCTCAATCCGCATAATCGGATCATTTGACGGGGCCGGATAAGCCACCAGGCCCTCGCCGCGCATGATCTGGAAAGGTGTTGTCTCGTCGGTCTGTGCGCGCTGGTCGCCAGCCGGATCTCCGTAGATCTTGATTTCATGGTCCGGGTAATTGCGCGCGATCTCGGCCCGAAGCAGCTGCGAAAACCGCTTGATCCCCATATCAATAGCCACCAGCTCCCGCAGGATCAGCCAGCGGCCATCAGAAAGACGCTGACAAAAGACCGCAGCCGGGGTCAGGCCAAAGTCCAGGCCAATAATTACCGGCACATTGTCGAAAGGCTGCAAACCCTCCTGCGCCACATGCACCTCGTCGTTGTAACTCGGATAAACCGGCTTGCCGCTGTCCAGCGAGCCCAGCTTGTTCAGCACATAGACATCGATCCAGCTGCGCGTCTTGCCCTGAATGATCTTGCTGTAATATCCCGGCGTCAGGTTCTGCCGGTTCTCACAGCGTTTGCTCATGTTGTAGCCAATCACCTGGCCGCCAGCGTTCTTGACCTCCTCCATGCCGGGGGGCTGGGTATAGAACGCCCAATCCTTCGGCTTTTGCAGCATCAGGGCTTCTTCTGCAGGAATATGGTCAGGGACCGGCGTTTCTCCAGCCATGATCGGCCACCAATGGTCATCATCAGGGGCGTTGGTGTCAGCAATAACCCCGTACCAGGTGGGGCCACCCTCCCGCATTGAGGGAAAGCGGCCGACACGCATGGTCGCACCGTCAACAATTTCCTTTGGAACCTCCCGGGCTTCGTTGATCCAGGCAATTGTCAGCTCCAGAGACAGCAGTTTGTCCACATCTTCAGGCCGGTCCAGTGCGAGAAAGATCACCTCGATCTCCACCTTGCCGAACTTCATGTTGTGGGTGTACGGGGTCGACCAGTTGAACTTGCCGAACACCTTTTCAGGGAACCAGTCCAGCCAGGTCTTGATCGTCGTGGTTTTCAGCTGCGGATAGGTCGAGCGAATGACCGCCACACGGATCCGCGCGATGCCGTCCTGTCCCGGAGCCTGATTGAGCGCACGGCGGAAGATCTCCACACAGCAGCCAACCGACTTGCCGGAACCTACAGGGCCACGGATCCCCCTGAAAAAGGTGTCATCCCGCATAAAGTCGCGCAGAACGTCCCCGTCAGGCTTGTATTTGAAGTCCATCAGCCGTGACCGGCGTCAACAATCATCTTCAGGCGGTCTTCAACAACCTTCGGGCCAAGGGCTTCGATCAGCCGGTCAGCCTCTTTGTCGTCAATCTCCCGGTGGGTCTTCGCCTTGTGTACCTTTCGGATCACACGGCGCAGACGCTGCAAGTCATTCCATTTCAGGGAGGCCAGGAAAGACTTGCCCGCATCTGCTCCAGCTATGAGCGCCATTACTGGCGCACAATGCCTTCAAGGGCAGCATCAGCCAGCTTGCGGTCAACCTTGATGCCCGCATATTCGCTCAGGACATTCAGGTCAGGCTGGCCCTTCTTGGTCCAGTGCGCATCATCGCCATTGTCCAGCTTCGTCGCAGCCGAACGCACCTTTTCAACCGGATCATCCGGATCGCCACCATGGGCACCCACCGTGGCAGCGTTCAGAGCCTTGGCCTTCTTAACAGCCTGGCCATTCGCCTTGATGATCTTCTCATGCGTGCGGTTTTCAGCCTGCATGTCACCAACGACTTCCTCAATCGCTACCAAACGCTCCGCAATGCCCTCCAACCGAGGGTCAGCATCAAATGAATGGTGCAGCCGCTTCGACAACTGCCCCAATCGCTTCCGGATCAATCCCGTGTTCATAACTCAGTCACCTTTTCCAGTAAAAAATTTCAGTGACGCCACCATCTATCACCAAAAGATTTCCTGAAACGCACAACCAGACCCAACTGCATAGATGCAGCGAGCCTTTTGCAGAACTGTGCGTGTAATGGGCGTATACTCGCGAGACCACCCCGGTTTTTAACCCCCCCCCTGGCTTTATTCACCCGAGGTCTATGTGGATAGAGAGATCGCCTTCAATCTGGTGCGTGTGTTTATCTGGCGGCTTGAAGCCAGCACGGTCAAGCAGATCCTGGCTGGCCTGTAGCTTCACATACTCACTCTTGCCGTGTTGAGCCAGCCGGGTGACTGTATCCACCGCCATCAGCGAGCCATGGCGCAGTCTCTGTTGGATACGGAACTGCATATCAGCCATCACATGCGGCTTATTCAGCACCTGTGATACATAAGATCGGGATAATCCAAGGGCTTGCGCTGTTGCCGTACCACTGTCGCCTGTTCGTTCTATGTGATCGATAATGCGTTGTTGTGAAGCTGTGATGCGTTTTGGTTTCGGTTCGTCTTTTCGTTTAAGGACTGGACGCTTGGATGGGGTGATGTCCTTCATCTGTGCTCCTGTTTATAACCGGGTAGTTTGGGCTGTGTGATGGGTTACTAAAGAGGGGCAGCGACTGAAAACATCGTCAACGCACAAGTAGGCCAGGCAGGGTGGAAGGGCGTTAGCGGAGGGTGCGTTTGTAACATGACACGACATATCTGTCGGCTTAATGACATTGGCGGGGCAGAAGAAAGAAGAATAAAAGGAAGAACAAATGAGCAGCAAGCTGCAACTTGTTGAGATTGGTTTGTTTGCTTCGTCGGTTGAGTTGGTAGAGCCTGCCCTTATGACATTCTCGCTCCGCCCGGTCCAGTTCCTTCCGCACCACCTCACACGCCCTGTTGTTTACAGCCCGGCTTCGCCGGACTTTTTCTTTCGGGCGCGATGAGCCGTGAAGAAACTTGACCGGTCGTTTCGAGCCTGTCAGCGGTTGGCACTACCACCTCTCCCTCCTGCGCAAAAAAACGTGGAAGGGAATGAAAACTTAACTCTTGAATAGGACTTGAAACGATGGCTAAAAAAGCAAATGAAAGCGCAATGGTAACACTTGGCAAACACCTGGACGCCATGACCGACGATGTAACTGGCGGCTGGTTTGGCGTTATCAACGGCATGTGCAACTGGGCACACTATCAGGCCCAGTACAAGCGCACCGGCATCGATCAGGAGATGGTGACGCTGGAAAACAGCCTGACAGGCATCCACGCGAACAGCGACACGGCAAAGCACAGCGCCGCCGTTGCTGCTGGCAAGATTGAAATCCTTGAAGATCAGCTGGCACAGCTGGATACCTTCATGGCTTGGGCAACACGCGAGTACAAACGCCAGAACAACCGCGAATGGTTGCCGCCTGTGAAGGGTGGAAACAAACGGACGGCACCGTCTGCTGATCCGCAGGCCGTGCTGGATCGCATCAAGGCATTGAAAGACGCAGCCACCGGCTGACGCTGGCCCCGACCAGAGAAGCCCGGGCGTAAAACCCCGGGCTTTTTTGTGCCTGTCCCAAAAAAATCGTCGCTCGCTGCGCTCGCTGTTGACGACATAAGGATGTCACAGCTTGACCAGGGGACGCGTTAAAGGTGGCGGGCAATCAACACCCCGAAGGGTGGATCACCCGTCTGCCTGCCCCGCTACCACACAGGACAGGCATACCCCTGATAGGACAAAGGGGCAACCAAACTGCAATCTATTCACATGAAAGGTGTGATGCAATGGCGCTCGAACCATCAGCCGCAGAAATCAAACTCGCCCAGGTCGAGAGCGATCTGTTCCTTTACCGCACCAGACTGGCCGAAGCGAAGGCTGCCAACCACACATCGATGCTTTGTGCGTTGCGCTCTACCATTGCCGGGCTGGATGCTGAGTACTCAAGAATTGGCAAAGCATTGAGGGGAGGTGGTCTTATTGAAGCCGGGTAATTAACACCCGGACACAGCAATTGATCTGGCTTTCCCCAGGCCAGGTCAGCACCGGGGTCAGGTGTTCCTCCCGAAGCCTGGCCCCACCTCCCTGCAACTCGGGGGTCACGGACAAGGTGGCCCCCGTTCTTTTGAGGATCCCATGGACATACAACAAATCAACATCGATGAGCTGAAGGTGGCGCCAACCAACGTGCGCAAGGCCCGCGGCGTCGGTGACATCTCATCCCTCAAGGCCAGCATCGATGCGCATGGCCTGATCCAGCCACTTACTGTCGTCAAGAACGGCAAGGGCTACAACGTCATTGCCGGACAGCGCAGGCTCAAGGCCATGAAGGAACTGGTCAAGCAGTCCCGCTTTCCCTCCAACCATACCATTGCCTGTGTTGTCAGCGAGGCCGACGAACACACACAGAAAGAGATCTCGCTGGCCGAGAACGTGGCCCGCAAGGATCTTGATCCACTGGAAGAAGCGGCAACCTACAACAGCCTCGTCAACAAGCAGCATACTGTTGAAGACATCGCCGGGATCTTCGGGGTCAGTGCAGATTATGTGCGCCAGCGCAGGCTTATCAGCAAGGCCCCGTCTATCGTCAAGGATCTGGTCAAGCGTAACCTGATCCCGGTCAGGGTGGCCGGCATGATCGGGCAGCTGGGCAAGGAACGTCGTGCCGAAGTCTGCTCATCGATCATCTACCATGAGGCAGAAGATCACTTTGAATTTCCCTGGTGGATGGAGACTGTCAAACAGGCTGATGATGTGCTGTTCGGCACGCTGCCAGTCATGGCTGCGGCCTGCTTCAAGCCAGAACTTTACACCGGCCCGACCGAAACAGATCTGTTCGGTACTCCGGATGAAACCTTTTGCTCAGATGTCGAGCAGTTTATGGAACTTCAGAAGGCTGCGGCACAGACCATGGCAACAGGCTATGAGCAAAAGGGCTGGGGCTGGGTCAAATATGTGGACCGGGACAGTTACTTCTACATTTATGACTATCAACATGAGCCCAAGGCCACGCCCAATGCAGACATGGGTGTCATCATCCTGATGCAGCGTGACTACAGCCTGAGCGTTCGCACCGGGATGAAGGCGGTCAACAGACAGAGTGCCTATTCCACCAGCGCAGCCGGCCTTGATGATGAAGGCAACACCATCAAGAAACAACAACCCGAACTGACCAAGGCCACCATGGCATCCCTCAACACAGTACGACAGGATGCCTTGCGTCTGGCTGTGTATGAGGACAAGCGGGTCGCCCTTGAGGTGCTTGTGGTGCAGCTGCTGACCTATTACGGAGCCGCTTACATCGAGATCAGCGAGGCATCCGTTGAAGGTAACGGGGCCTATGATCTGCTCTGCCATGCGGTCACGAAGTACCGCAAGAAGATGAAGACGCACCCGCCCAAGGATTGCATCGATGATCTGGATACCTGGTCCTCGGATCTGACGGGGCTGCGTGTTACCGGCCACCGCAGTAACGAGAAGATTGTCTACAAGGCAGTCAAGAAACTCAGTGATGCGGAACTCAAGGATCTGCTGTGCCTGATCTCAGCCCTTGGTGTGCAGCTGGAGCATGCGCACGACTGCGAACCGTTGAAGCCCGGCATGTTTGACGAGGTGCTGGCCAAGGATCTCAAGGTCGACGCCAACAAACTATTCACCGGGCTGGATCAGATCGTGCCGGATCTGCGCAACAAGGAAACAGCGGCCAAGGTGTATGGCCTGTTCAAACAGACAGGCGGGACAACGATCAATCCCAAGACAGCCAAGCTGAAGGAGATCAAGAACGTAATCCTGAAGCGTATCAAGAATGACGGGCAGCCTGATGTTGGCTGGCTCAAGTTCCCCTGGAAAAACTATCTGATCCGAAAGGCAAAGTGATGGCACAGGATCCGCTTCAACAAATCACGGACAGTCTGGTCGCTGATCTTGAGGCTGTCATCGCCGGGGATCGCAAGCGGTCCCCCTTCTCCACACCCTGGGCAAAGGCCGGCTTCCCTGCCAATGCCCTGACCGGCGCTGAATACAACGGGCTGAACACCCTGATCCTGTGGCACAAGGCCAAGGTCAAGGGCTACAGCAACAACAAGTGGGTGACGTTCAAGCAGATCAAGATGATCGAAGGCGGCGAGCATGCCCATGTGCGCAAGGGCGAGAAGGCCACCGTCATTGTACGCTACGTCAGCTGGGTGCCCAGGTCCTTCGGCAAGATCGACAACGACACCTATATCCACAAGACCTACGGCACCACACACAGCAAGGATGAGGCGACCATGAACACCTTGCGGGCCTACAATGTTTTCAACGTGGAGCAGGTGGTTGATCTGCCGGATGAATACTACAAGCTGCCGGATCAGGGCGCGACCCTGACTAATGATGAACTGAAATGGTTTGTTGCCGAGACAGGGGCCATGATTGAACACGGCGGGGATCGTGCGTTCTTTAACTATGGCCGGGACCGCATCGGCATGCCCCGTGTTGCTGCCTTCAACAGCGAGGATCATTACTGGGGTATCCTGTTTCATGAACTGGGCCACTGGACAGGACACAAGTCCCGGCTTGACCGTCCCTTGTCACAGGAAAAAAATCTGTACGCCTTCGAGGAACTGGTGGCCGAGATCACATCGGCCTTCCTGTCCTCCCGCTTCGGGCTGAAGGCTGAAATGCAGCACGTTGAATACCTTGAGGGGTATGTCAAAGCCCTGAAGGAAGACGCCACGGTCCTGCGCAAGGCCGCAGCTGCATCGCAGAAGGCGTTTGATTACCTGATCGGGGCCGGTCAGGAAGAACAGGAGCAGGCAGCTTGATTGAAACCAGACTGACAACCCGGGATTACAGTCTGGTCTATGACCATGACAACTGCGAGGTGCAGCGCAAGGACATCGAGGACAAGGCACCGCAGCTAAAGGTGACACTTTCTCCGGATAATTTCTGGATCATGCTGAAGCGGATTGTCTCCAACCTGAAACGTAACAGTGACTTCAGGATTGAACAGAAGGTGGACTGACCCAAGATCGCCAGGGAATTTAAAGATCACAGTTCCTGCGTCTTGGTGCGTCGATACATCCGATCAATCAGAGAGTAGCGGTCAATAGCTGCCGCCAGATCTGACTTGCGCTCTGCAAGGTGGGGCTGGATCTGGTTGATGAAGTCCGCGGGCTTGGGAAAGGACGGCCACTTGTAGGTGCGGCAGACTTCGCGGGCCCCGATCCGCAACAGGTCTTCAGGGTATTCTTCGAGCAGGGAATAGTAGATTGCCAGGGCATCCTCGCTTGGCAGGGTTACGTTGAGTACATCAGCCACAGTTTGCAGCACCGCAGCAACAGATCCACGACTGGCTCCGGCCAGCAGGCTGGTGCTGTCGTCGATAAGAGCAGGCAGCTGGTCATACTGATCCTCAATTGGCTGCTTGAATACCGAACGGATCTGGCTGGTCGGCGGCTGCAACGAGGCGGAGGTGGCCTGCATCCTTGTTGCCCTTGTCTCGGGATGCAGGGGTGGCACGACGAGGACGTTCACGCCTGACCCATGACTGCCAGCATCGGGTCCAGTCAATGTAGGTTTTGTTTCGTCCGGGTCCGAACCCGTAATATGTTCTGAAGTCTTCGCTGATGTCGTCGATCTGGCTTGCTTCGAAGCCTCGGCCTTCAGCGTATTCACGCTCTGCCGGACTGAGTGTCCAATCTTCCTTGAACCTTGTGGCCTTTGCATTTGTGGTAGCTCCTTTGCTGTTGCCTGTGCTGTGTTTCTTTTCCTTTGAACCTTTTACTATTGGATGCGACATATTTGTCGTGTCTGGACCTGACATATCTGTCGTGTCTTCCGTAAAAGGTGACAAATCTGTCGTGTTATTGGAGATCATCCATTCATGTTTGGGAAAACGGTACATATTTGACCGTCCCCTGCCCCTTTGGGCCACCTCAAGCAGCCCCGCATTGACCAGCTCCTTGAGGGATCGCTGCACGGTACGCAGTTCCATGCCGACCTCGGCCTGCAATGTCTCCTGACGGGGCCATGCCACGCCCTGATCGTTGGCATACTGGCAGAGCCGGGCATAGATCAGCTTGGAATTGGAGGAGATCTCGGTGCGGGAGAGCAGCCAGTTCGGGATGAAGGCACCAGTCCATGCCCGCTTCGGGTTCACATAGCTACTCATTGTCCACATGCTCCCGCATCAGGCGTTCGTAAATCGCCCAGGGCATGACCACCAGCGGCGTTGTCCTGTCCCTGTGCAGGAACAGCAGGTGATTGTCGCCAAGCCACTTCTCGATGGTCACAAAGCCAGCGCCGTTTGCCCTGCCCTTCACTTCTGCCTCGATGTTCTTGTTGTTGCCGATCCGCAGATCTCCCTTGAAAGATCCACCGGCCGCACCGGACAGCGGCACACGTTCACACGGTATGCCTGCCTCGGTGTGCAGTTTTACCAGGCCACGTTCGATACGCGCGCCTTTGTCTCTTGAAAATTTGCCCATTGGCCCTCCCCAGGGTTGAATTAATTTGCGGGTGATATTGTGAGTTCACAGCCAAGACCCTGTGCCCAAAGGCTCAGGCTATAAGCTGTCGGGACACGCAGTCCCACCTCCCACTTGCCACATTGCCGGTCAGCAATGCCAAGGATCTCATCAACGTCTGCCTGTGACAGACCGAGAGCCTTGCGGCGGGCACGCAACTTGCGAACCACCGGAACGATGTGGGCCTGAACCACCTCGGATCTCTCCGGACGTGGCCCAGGCCCGCTTGCGCCTGATTTGGGGGAGGTCGCGTCAGGCCGCATGACAATTATCAATTTCTTGCTCTACATTTTTTAGAATCTGTGCATATATGCAGCGTGCTGTTTTTTCAGAAGGGGCAAATTGACCTTGCCTCCATCTGGCCAGCGTGGTTGCAGCCACACCAGACTGGACACAGGCATCTTTTAGAGAGACACGATGCTTGTTACTGGCCAGAACCAGCTGTTCAAAATAGGTCATAAACATGGGGTAAGAATACAGCATTAATGCAGGTTATGACAAGAGCCAATTGCATTAATGCAGGGATCGGATAGAATGACCAGTGATTTAAAGACCAGAACTGCGATACTAGATTGGATGAAAGAGACAATGGAAACCCATGATCTCAGCGCAGAGGCATGGGCAAGCAAGGCTGACATTGCCCCAACGACGATCACGCAATTCGTTAATGGTAAGAGAAAATTCATACCATCAATGTCAACTTTAACACGATTAGCAGAGGCAACCGGACAGTCTGTCCGGTTTGGCGTACATACGTTTGACCGGATTTCAGTAGCGAAAGTAAAGGTGCTGAAGTTTAACTTCAGGGGACAGGTAATGAATGTTGAGTATAAGCAGGTTAGTACCAGCATAGTTGATGACGATGCATTTGGAGTACAGGTTGATACGCTTACCATGTCACAGGCAGGGATTTTTCCAGGAGATATAATCGTTTGCCTGCCACCGGAACAGGCAGTTGTTGGCAATACAATCCTTGCGGTAACAGACAAGGGCGTCAGCCCATTCCGTTACTATCCGCCCACATTACTGCCTGCTTCTGATGGCGAGGTATCGATAAATTCGACGGACGCAAACATCATTGGCGTGGCAAAAGAACTGATAAGGGTGCTGGACTAGCGGCTGCCAGATCGACGCGGCCCGTGCCCCGAAAGGGGCCGCGTCGATCTGACCGCCGCTATTATTTTGTCTTGAATACTGCATAAATGCAGTTTACTATCGGGGATAACTTCATAAAGAAAGGGCGACAATATGAATAACGACCACTACCACACCATCCTTGGCAGCCAGTCTAAAGCAGCAGAGCAACGGGCTTTAATGCTACTCGGCAAGGCCGAGGCAAATGCCCGGGCCATTGAAAAGATGGCAAACCAGATGGTCAGTGACCGGCTGCCTCGCGTCATGGTACCGCACCTAGCCCAACAAATTGCCATGATGGCAAAGGACATTCACAACAATGTGAACGGAAGGAACGCCGCATGAGCAGCATCGCAACCCTGTTGCCCGAGATCTCGGGCCTCGGCTTCGAATGGCCGGTCATGGACTATGACAGGTCGAAAGGGATCGGAGGATCTGACGCAAAAAAAATTATGTCGGGTGAATGGAACGCCCTTTACAGGTCGAAAAAGGGGCTCGCTGAACAGGAAGATTTGAGTGATGTTTTCCGTGTGCAGCTCGGCACCTTTACCGAACCCCTCAACCTTTACTGGCTGGCAAAGAACAACCCTGGCTGGAAAATCGAGCAGGCCGGCGTGACCCGCACCGACGACATCCACTCGCACCTCTACTGCCACCCCGATGCCACCGCAAAGATCGACGGACAGCTGGCCGTGATCGATGCCAAGCACACCAACCCCTTCGGTGAAAAAGAACAGCGCATGAAGGATGGCTACTACTGGCAGCTGATCCACAACGGCTATCTCTGCGGCGCCACCCTCGGCGTGATCTCCCCTATCTACGGCAATGACATCGGGGCCCCGGTTATCATCGAACTGTCGCCCAAAGACACAAAGGAATATCTCAAACGCACGGTCCTGTTCTGGTCCATGGTCGAGTGTAACCAGGAGCCGGACGATGTGCATGCGGTGACGGAAACCCACTACACCATCAGCGGTCTGCGCACTGTGGACATGACCGGCAACAACAGGTGGGCAGACCAGGCCGCAGCCTACATCAATGCCCATGAGGCAGCATCCCCGCACATCACAGCCAAGGAAGACGCGAACCTTGAGCTCAAGCGGCTGGTGGATGCAGACGTTGGCGAGGCCAGCGGCCACGGCGTGCGCATCAAGCGCAACAAGAAAGGCACGCCTGTTATCAGCACCTATCAGGAGAAGGAGCAGGCAGCATGAGTATTACGGCAGCATACTGCGACACCTTGCTGGCCCGCATGAAAGACCCGGCCCCCGGCAAGACCGACACCAGCCGGGAGGCGGCAGAAAAGATAGCCCCTGCCATCACCGGCCTGCGCAAGCAGGTCTATGACTTCATCGTGGACCACAAGGAGTTCGGCGCAACATCAGACGAGATCGATCGAAACACGGGCATCAACCTGCTGTCTGTCAGACCCCGCCTCACAGAGCTGAAGCAGGCGGGACTGATCTGCGACAGTGACCGGCGGCGACCCAACCGGGGCGGCCGCAGAGAGATTGTATTCATCGCAACGGAAGGAGCAGCCAATGGCTGACAACAAGATGATGCTTTGGGACAGGGTTATGAAAACCAATCCCAAATACACAAAGCCTGTCAAGTTCGGCCGGGGGTTTACGGCCATTGACCCCCACTCGCAGATCATGTGCGCTACCCAGGAGTTCGGGCCAGTCGGATCGGGCTGGGGCTGGAAGGTTGTACGCGTTGAATACCTGCCAACCAATGAAGTCGGCATGCTTATCCGCCTTTGGCATGGGTCAAAGGATCAGCACTATGAACAATGGGGGCAGGCCAGTCTCTACATAGATAAAGATAATACAAAGACGGACGGTGACTGCATGAAGAAGGCCACGACTGACGGCCTGACCAAGTGCCTCAGTTACCTCGGCTTCAATGCTGACATCTTCCTTGGCAAGTTCGATGACAGTAAATATGTCCAGGCTATGGCAGAGGAGTTTGCCAGCAAACCCTCGGATGATCTGGACCATGACACCCGCGACCAGCTGAACAATCTTGTTGATCGGCTGGATCGGGTGGAAGCGCTGGCTGATCTGGAAGCCATGCGCGATGAGTGTGCCTCCATGCTGGAAGCATTGGCCCCCAACCCCGGTGATCGCCAGCTGCTGAAAGCGGCAATGCTAATGGCGAAAACAAACGTAACAAAGGAAGCAGCATAAACATGGACATCAACAAGGTCATACTGCTGGGCAACGTGGGCAAGGATCCCGAGGTCCGGAACTTTTCCAACGGCGGGCAGAAGGTATCCTTCTCCGTCGCCACATCTCGCAGCTACAAGGACAAGGCTGGTGAATGGCAGAGCATCACGCAATGGCACAACGTCGTGTCCAGCGTCGAGGCTGTAGTCAAGCGGTGCGAGGCCAAGGTGCAGAAGGGCACCCGGGTTCACATCGAAGGGCAGGTTGCCACCCGCGAGTACGACAAGGACGGCGAGAAGCGGTACATCACAGAGATCGTGATCCCTCCCTATTGGGGTGTGCTGGGTGTCGAGAGCCGGGGCCGTGGTGACAATGAAAGCCAGGGCAACACAGCCAACCAGGACAATGGCGACTTCGGCGGCGGTGACATCGATGACGAGATCCCGTTCTAGTTATGGCTGACGGGTGGAGCAGCGACTATGAGGGCGTGGCCGATCTGATGCGTCAGGTTGCCCACGACCACAAGCTGGGGCTGGGTGTGATCCTGAGCAGGATCAGGACACACCCGGTTGCCATGGCCAGGCGGGAATTGATGTATCTCTTGCATACGGAAATGAACCTGTCTTTCTCCCACATCAGCCGGATACTCAATCTGGATCACACGACTGTAAGCTATGCAGTCAAAAAGTATCAGACATGCCACTCGTTACGGCAGCACGCATAGCAGAAAAGACCGGATACTCTGCCCGCTGGGTGCGCCATCAGGCTGCCCTCGGGCGGATCCCGGGCGCCGTCCGGTTGACAGCCGGGGGCCAATGGCGTTTTGATCTTGCCAAAGTCCAGACATGGATCAGGCAAGGGGAGATCAAATGGCATTATACAAACGCGACGATTCAAGATACTGGTGGGGACGTTTCAGCTACAAGGGGAAGCCGTTCCGCCGTAGCCTTGACACGACTTCTAAACCTGTAGCGGAGCAACGCCTTGCCAAATGGAAAGAGGATGTCAAGGCTTTGGGCTGGGGAGAGAAACCACCCCGGAGTTTCGATGATATGATGCTGTCCTTTGTCGAGAACCACCTGCCTGCCCTCAAGCCCAATGCCGCAAAGCGGTATCGGGTATCGATCCGCCAGCTGTTCCCCCACTTCACCGGCATGCCCCTGGACAAGATCGGATCCGCCAGCCTGTCAGGGTATGAGGCATCGAGGCGCAAGCAAGGGACATCAAGCCCGACGATCATACGGGATATGGCTTGCCTGTCCTCTGCCTTTACTCATGCCATCATGGATCTGGAATGGCTGGATACCAACCCGGTGCCAACCTTCCTGACGCGGCAGAAGCGGCGCGGCAGGCTGCGCGACAGCCAGCCCAAGACGCGGTGGCTGACGCACGCGGAGGAAGACGCCCTGCTGGCAGAGGCGCACCCCGACCTGGCCAACGAGATCCGGATAGCCATCGACACAGGGATGCGGGACACAGAGCTGCGCACCCTGCGCTGGGGACAGGTAGACCTGGAGGCCGGGCACATCACCATCGATCAGGCGACAGCCAAGAACCACAGAGAGAGACAGATCCCGCTACTGGCGCGAAGCGCAACCCTGCTGCGGGCGAGGCCGCGCCACCTGCACAGCGACTATGTTTTCTACCGGCCTGACGGCGGGATCTACACGACCCGCAAGACAGGGTTCCGGGCGGCGGTTCGCAGGTCCGGCGTAAAATACCTGAGCTGGCATGACCTGCGCCGCACCTGTGGCTGCCGGTTGTTACAGGATCACGGCCTGTCATTGATACAGGTCAGGGATTGGTTGGGGCACCTGACCATCCAGCAAACGGAGCGGGCTTACGCGTTCCTCACAGTTGAGAACCTGAAGGAGGCGATTAACAAATGAGCGTAAACGATATTAACTTTGAAACCCTTGTAGGGAACCTGACCGCGGAAAAGACCCGCGAAGGCGTATCGGTTCTGTACTCCAACCTGACGGAGAGCCACAAAATTTCCTTTCTGTCCGAGATCCTTGAAGATGAAATTGAGCGTGGTGAAATCCTGGCAGCCATAGAGGATATGGAAGAATGAGCAGGATCAAGAACGCCATGGAAGACTGCCCGTCCTGTGACGGGATCGGCGGTCCAATCTACATTGCAGAGGGGGATCCGCCTATCCAGACCTGCCCCCAATGTGACGGGCGCGGCACAATTCTGGTCACAGGGTCAGCGGATTATGCACAGTCCGGAAATGAAAAGCCCCCAATTTCTGCTGAGAAATCAGGGGCTTGTGTTGGTAGCGGAGGAGAGACTTGAACTCCCGACACGCGGATTATGATTACGCCTCCTTCTCCCCGTTGTTTCGCGTAAAACCCTTGGTGACAGGGAGATACAGCGTGGCAAGCGTGGTCAATGGCGGCACGATGAACGGATAAATGCGTCACAAAAATGGACACAGTGCATCCTTTCAGCGGCGAGCCGGGGCGTCAGTATAACAGGGGGCTTGCCGTGCTTTGCGCAGTGTCCTGAACCATAGGCATCTATGGAGCCAAAGCCCTCAACCCCGGCACAATTCTGGTCACAGGAAATACGCAGGATAGCCGATCTCCCTGACGCAACGCCCCTCACCCTTGAAAGCCCCCTGCTCCATGGCCCGTTTCATCGCCACCGTGCGGGTGTTCTCACATTGCTCAAGCGTCAGGTTTGGCATTTCCATCCTCATGCAGAAGGGCACCGGCTGCGCGATGCACCATACTGCGATGAGGATGTAGACAGCCATCAGGCTTTCTTGCGCTTGTCCCATGAACGAGCGCCGGTATAGCCGAGGTAGCCTGTGCCGAACAGATACCACATAGGCTCTGGTATAGCCGCCAGAAGGTTCGTGATGTTACTGGCTGCGGTGGCTATATGGTCTGGCCACCAGATCCCAAGAACGCCACCGAAGAAGCACATGCCAATGACGGCATACATCAGGTACAGAAAACTGGGACGGGCGCGGCTGGTCCACGGATCCTTGCTGTTGGCCTCTGCCATGATGGCAGACAGGGCCACTTCAACCTCTTTCAGTTCGCCGGATTGCTGTTGCTTCAGCAACTCCAGCTTGGCAGCTTCGCGGGCCTCCGGATCTGGTATCACCTTGTCGATGATGCCAATGATGCCGGGGGCCAGTGTGCTAATTAGAGAGCCGATCATCTTCCAGTTGCCTCCATTTTGTCAGTTCAAAGTGTGGTGCGTCTGTCAATCGCTCCGCAGGGTCGGCGTTCACCAGAACGCCGTTGCCGTTCCAATCGTATCCCCAGGTCAGGGGTATGTTGTGCATGACGGCGATGCCTTTCATCAGGCCGCCGAGGTAGCAGAACCGTTCCATGTCCATCCAGTCCACCGGGTAGGGCACAATATCGACAGCATATGACTTGTTGTAATTGTGGGGGCTTTCACCATAGACAGCGTTGGACAGACCTTTGTCGAAGGCTTCCATCTGCGCCGCCTCGTCACGCTCTGCACAGATAATGCTGAAGTCCATGTATTTGATGGCTACGTTCAGGATCACTTGCAAGCGCGGGTCGCATTGCTGGAGGCGTTCTTGTGATACCCTGCCAAAACCATACATCAATGCGTCCCGGTCTGCTGATCCATGACCAGCTTGCCAAGGGCAACCATGACACCGGACAGCGCGACCCATACCGCCCGCAAACCCCATACCCGCCCCTTCATCTGGTTGGTAAAGGCAATCTGGTTGTCGCTGATTGCCTTCACGCTGTCAGCAATCGCGGCATGGCCTTCCTCGATCTTCTCATGCAGGCGTTCTGACCTGCGCCGGTTGTCTTCTGGAAATTGCAGCAAGGCCGCCTTGATCTCTGACAGGTCTTTCGCAAATCCCTTATGCTGTGTTTCCAGTCGCACGATGCGTTCTATGTCAGAGCCGTGTGTCACGTCGCGTCCGCCTTGACCTGTACCTTGTCTGAAATATTCATTTCGGATTAGCGGCCTTGACCGCGCTGACTACCTATTTTGTCTGATATGTTCACGCTGGTGTCTCGTCTACAACGGTCAGGCATGAGGGGTCAGCTTCAAACGCGATTAGATAGTCAATGTA
>Ga0098052_1000261_pt1 | contig 32922 bp, 36 predicted proteins | sample 15_taG_FD_81591 | JGI IMG/M metagenome (GOLD analysis project Ga0098052, IMG submission 81591) | Marine viral communities from the Subarctic Pacific Ocean - 15_ETSP_OMZ_AT15312 metaG | ecosystem: Environmental > Aquatic > Marine > Oceanic | place: Pacific Ocean | collected 2015-01-18
ATGTTCAGGTCAGCGTCCTCGGACACCTGCGCCTCCTGGGGGATCCCCTTCGCCGTGACGACGAACGCCTCCGGTCGAAGGTGCAGTCCGACGAAGGTGTGCGTGTGTCCGACTCGGAGGTTCACGTAGCCGCTCACGTCGACCCGGTCGCCCTCACCGAAGTGGATGCCGGTCTTGGGGTCGTCGTCCTCCTCCAGGTTGACCTTGGCGTAGCAGGAGACGGGGGTAACAGCGGGATCGCCACCGTTACGCTTCGCATTCTCCTTCTCGCGGTCTTCGAGGATGCCGACATTGAACAACACCGTGCCGTCGTAGCCCTTGACGCCCGGAACCTCGTCGATGCTGTGGATCGTACCCGTGCCTGTGAATTCCATACGTTCGCATTGCCTTCCGTTTGGGCAGATCGTGATTGACTGCCTTGTGCAGATTCTGAGGAAAAGAGGGATCAGTCCCTCTGACTTCGGCGTATTGCCGACTTCGCCCTGGTGAACAGCCACCAGAGCACGACGTAAGCGACCAACGCTCCGATGGCCGCCATGAGCTTGAGGCTAGCGATCGCCAGTGCAATCGCCGACCAGAACACCCATTTCAGCGAAGGCCCGAGAGCCAACACGAAGACGAGTGTTATTGCGAAATTGAGGACTCTCCACATCCGTCAGCTCCTAGTGGAGTGAGGTGTGAGAGGTCAGGTGGTGGTGTGCTGCATGTGCTGCTCCCTTCGAGAGTTCTGAGGAAGAGAGGGGAGCAGGACGATCATCGCCACTCGGGCTTGGGGTTCACATCCCACCGAGACTTGGGATGTCGGCTTCGGTAATCGGCGAGCCACTCCACGATCCGGCTTGGTTCACCGAGGTAGGCGCTCCCACCCGCCGACACCAGCCTGTGGAAGGGCGTCTGCTTGTCCTGCATCTCGTCCACCTTGATGGCGCTGTAGATGCTCTGGTAAGGCACGCCGAACCTTTTGCTCGCCTCTCTGATCGTGATAGCTTCGTTGCCGGTCTCGTCGTCGGGCTGGGCTTCAAACTCCTGGATCGGGTGTGGTGGTAGAGCATCGGGAATGTAGAGGAGAGACCCCCTCTGCAAGTCGATGCTGATGTCGACCGGGCCTCGAGCTTTGCTAACCAGGAGGTCGAGGACTCCTCCCAGCGTCAGGTTGCTTGGTACAGAGATCGCCACGTCCGCTCCTTTGCGGTTTGAGTCTCCGATTCGTATGTTCTGAGGAGGAGAGGGGACCAGCGCTCACACCCCGGCCCCCAAAGCCGAAGGTTAGACGCCGATCCGGTCCATCCCCTCGATGGCAGACTTCACCACATCACCGTGGCAAGCCTGTGGCGCACACCAGCAGACGAGCGTTAGCTCCTCGCCAGCTTGAGCACGACGTAGGAGCTTCACTAGCTCCCCGTATCTGGGACCACGTTTCTCGTAGTCCTTCCGTAGATCGGCGTGGTATTTCGCCACGACCTCGTCCCGAGTCCCGTCCCTACCAATCTCGTAGGGATTTCCCAAGGTCGTGGGCCTACCGATGTAGACTCCCTTAGCGCCCTTGGACTTGTTCCCGATCTTGATGCGCATATGCACCTCCTATTCAAGAATTCTGAGGGAAAGAGGGGGCAAGCACTTACGCTTGAGCCCCCAAAAGCCGCAATTCACGCCCGGATCTCGTCCCGGACGGTCATCAGGATCCGTCCGAGCCAGTTGTCGCCGCTCACCCCACGGTGCTTGGCGCATGTGCACGAACCCCAGTGCTGGTCGTGCCAGTAGTTGCCCTCGATCAAGTGGGCGTCGCCCGTTGCCAACAGGCGTTCTGCAAGTCCACGATCCTCGAACTTGCGCCTGACAATCCGGCTCATATACTCCACCTTGATCTCGTCCCAATCAGGGCGGATGTCGATCGTCTTGCCGAAGCGCTTGGCTGCCTTGCCGTCGGAGAGCCGGGCGACCTGGTGCTTGACGTCTGGGTCCAAGCTCTTGGCAGCCATGTAGGCGTGCTCAGAACTCGGGTAGATGAGGCCTCCAAAGTCCACCGTGCAGGGGTGGAAGTTAGAGAGGAACGAATGCTTGCCCTTAAATGACGTTATTGCTTTCATAACGCCTCCTTTCAAGAGTCCTAGGGAAGAGAGGGGAGAGAGGACTCGGATGTCCTCCCTTAACTAGACCCGAGCGAGAGACTTGCATCCGATGATGCGCCCCTTGCTGTCCCTCACGGTGTGGTGAGGGATGAGGAGGTCTCCCCTCGACGGGTTGGCCTCAGCCACGACCCTCGACACGATCCAGAAGCAGCCATTCGGCGTGGGGAGATTGGTCGTCTCCCCAACTTCGGCTTGGAAGACCGGAACGCCACCGACTTCCCCGACCCGGGCTTCCGTCATCGTCACCCGTGCTGGGTTGGGTGACTTGTGGAGACGGACGAGTTCATTCATCTCCGGGGCATCGTGCGGTGTCTGCCCAAAGATCACCACGTCGTGTGGTGTCAGATTGATAAGGTGCATGTTTTGCACCTCCTTTCGTAGTTTCTAAGGAAGAGAGGGGGAGAGCAGGTCAGCGTTGTTGTGACTCACGTCGAGGAGCCACATTGGAAGGTCGCGCCCCTCCTCCTCCATCACGACCTCTAGCGACCGTGTCCGTCTATACTCCTCAGGCCCGTAATACACGTCCCAAAGCCGAGCTCGATCCTCCTCAGCCATGGACTCAGCAGTGGGAGCCCCAAGGTAGTTCTCCCAAGCTGTCCGTTCCGCCTTCAAGCCCATCCACTCAGCGTATGAGTGGAAGTCGTCCTCAGACCCGAACCGCCCGTCGTATTCGTGACTGTCAGCACAAGCGTCTGACAGAATCAGATCCACCGGAGCGTTCATCGATGCCCTCCTGTTCGTAAATCCTAAGGAGAAGAGGGGAGCCCAGACTCGGATGCCTGGGCATTGAAGCCGAGGTTAGGAGGTGAACTCGATGGACGGGCTGTCCGGATTCACCCCCAGGAGGTAGGCAGCGTATGCCCGCTCCTCCTTGGTGGTCGCCTTGGCCTTGAGCTCGACTGCATAGTCGAACTCATCCTGCTCACGCTGCTTGGCTGCCTGTTCCATTTCCCACGTCGTCATTCCACGATCTCCTTGGTTGATTCGTAAGTCCTGAGGAAGAGAGGGTGACCCGAGCCCAGATGCCCGGGTAGTGAAGCCGAAGGTTAGAGGTAGAACTCCAGGATGTCTGGTGTCGGCATGTCGGTCTCGATGCACTCAGGGGTCTCGTCCCGGTGGGAAGTGAGCGCCAGTCTCGCCTCGTCCTGAGAGGAGAACTCCACTACCTCAGGCACACCCCAGATGCTCTTGGACTTCACGTTGGTCTTGCCTGGGCGGATGCTGAGAGACATGTCCGGGTCGCCGTTGTCTCCCACGAACATGGGCTTGTCGATGCAGATCGAGAACATAGCGAATCTCCTGATGTGCCAATCCTGAGGAGAAGAGGGCTACCCGAGCCCAGATGCCCGGGTAGTGAAGCCGAAGGTCTAGCCCCGGAGGACAGCCTTCCAGAACTCGGCGCCGTCCCCCTCCTGGATCGTCCCGTCCTCCATGAGCTTCCCGTGAAACTCACGGGCTCCGTCCCATGCCAGCATCTCCTGGACAGAGGCGTCCTCGATGGTGGCGTCTGGAGCATCCGTCTTGCCGAGACGAACTCGCAGGTCGTTGATGAACTCGATGGCGCTGGACTCGAATGCCGTCGGTCGGGAGAAGTCCCAAGCGTCGGGGTCCGTTCGTTCTAGATCCTTGATCTCGGCGTAGCTCTGCATGTCTCGATCTCCTTGTGCTGATCCTGAGGAAGAGAGGGAGAGAACACGAAACCGTCCTCTCCCCGAACAGAGCCTAGCGAGGCAGGTTCGCAACCCACCTACGCCGAGATGCCTCCGACCGACGCTTCGATCGGCGATCCAGTCGTTCGAGATCCCTGCGAGTCTGGCGAATCGCCTCACGGTCGGCGATCTGAGCTTCGGTCAACTGCTCGACCTTCTTCGGAGCGAAGACCTCGGCGAACAGCTCCTCGTCATGCTTCAACTCCACGAGATACTCGTCGTGCTGTGGCGTCCCAGGCTGGGCGCCGGAGAAGAACGTTGCCTTCTCAACGTCGGTCATGCTCATGCTTCCATCTCCTTCACGAATCCTAGGGAAGAGAGGGTGAGTCACCACACGGGCAAGACAGGAGGCACAGGCCCGACTACCCCCGATGGTGGTGAGGCTGAGCCCGGCTCCCCCACCGACCGTCGGATGTCTGTGGTGAGGTGCGGTCTGTATGTCCCATGCGCCTGGGGTCTGGGTGGTGGTGAGGCTGATGTTCGCCTCCCATCCGCCCCTTCCCTTCGCTAATCCTGGGGAGAGGAGGGGGTGGTGAGGCACGGGTCGTATCCTTGCCACTCGCCTGGGGTCGTCAGCACCACTGATGCTAGGGCCCCGCACGGGTCGGTTAGGACTCGCACGTTGGTGGGGAAGCTTGAGCCACAGGCAAAAAGGGGGTTGCCCCCAGGGAGTGTTAATCCCCAGGGACAACCAGTGTGATAGTGATGGATGAACGGCCCCCAAAGCCTAAGCTTCAGGAGCCGCTATGACTTACTTATCTAGGTAGCAGACTAGCCGTTCGTCTGCCCCCATCCGTCCGTTCATCCTGTGGGATGGAGCCAGGTGAGCGTACGGATGTCCGGCATTGTTGGCATGTGGGTTGCCGAATGAACGTACCCGGTCGTTCCCCTCAAGGGAGTCACCAGGCATCACCTCACTCATGGCCTTCGCCAACTTGGCTGCGTACTTCGCACTCTCCTCCTTGGTCAAGATCACTGCGATGCCGAGAGAGGGGGTCGTATCTCCCTTGCTCTCCGTAACGTCGTCCTCCTTCTTGTTGGTGAGGGTTATGAGGTAGTTCTCGACGTAGTACCCCTCCTTCTTGGTGATGAGGTGACCGTCCGGGTCGTAGGCAAGCACCTTCGACACCGACACCGAGGCTCCATCCTTTACGAATGGCAGCACCTTGGCGACCTGCCCGATGAGCAGACCGGGGTTCGATCGACCAGGTGTCATCTGGAAGGCCACCCCTGTGGGCGTCTTTTCCCAAGAGCCTGCCTGGACGATGTGGCTCGGGAACTTGTCGGCACAATCAGCCATCGTTCGTGCGACCTCTCGTTGAGCAGAGTTATCGAACTCGAGACCCATCAGATCGGGCCGTCGGGTGGATGCCATGTTCCAGACAGCCTTCCGTACCTTCCAGGGGAGCCCCTTCGTCTTGTTGATGGCCCACAGATCCGAGAATCGCTCAGAGGCGTTCGTCAGATCCCGTGCCGTTGTGATTGCAGAGTCGACTGTGTGGCGCTCACCGAGGTAGGTGAACGTCGGGTTGCTGATCTCGACCTCCTTCTTCTCTCTGTAATCGACCTTGAAGTCGACGTTGGGGTCCACCTTCCGGTGCCCCGACACGTACCCCTGCAGGAGGTCTGCATCAGACTCGAACGCCGGGTTGAACTCCCAGCCCTCTCCGTCGTCAGTCTCCACAGACTCGATAACCTCGGCCTCACCGAACTCGTCCATTGCCTCCTTCCAGGCATCGTCGTCATTGACCTCGACCTTGTCTTCCATGTCGAACGCAGACGGGTCCTCCAACACCCAGTCCGGTTGAGACAACTCACCTTCTAGTCGTCCCGTGTTCTTTGTCGGGGCATCCCAGCCTTCGACGATGAATCGGCACGTCTCCACGAAGGAGCGTTCTCCTAGAATCCGGAGCTGCTTCAGACCGGAAGCGGGCAGGGCCTCTCGGGCATCCAGTGTCCCGTAGACAGGCAGCCACTTCTTTCGAAGATCAGCCTGTGGGATCAGGTTGCCCTGTCGATCCCGTGTGAGCCTCTCCATTCGGAAGTCGTCCTTCATCGCCTCGTGCAGCTCTTCTTTCATATCTGCCCGTAGCAGGTGCTGACGGACGAGAGCAGCGTCTTCCCCTGTGATGTCGAACATCGCCTTGATGCCCGCCAGTCTCAGGTGCTTCGGCAGCGAGGACTCGCCATCGACCTCGACGTGATCGATGCGCTTGGAGTACGACCCCATTCCTAGGGTCTTCCAGACCGTATCGTCCTGCAGATACTCGTCTGCAGTGGATCGGGAGATCCGGTTCTCGAAGAGGTTCTCGCCAGGATAGGCTTCCTCTCGGTTGATCTTGTCCTCCAGATCGGCAGCTCCATCACCGGAAGCCACGAACCAGGAGGATTCCTCAGTGATTCGCTTCTCCATCCGTTGGAGCACCAGCACCTTGTCCGTCGCTTTCCCTTCCTTCTGGATGAAGTCCTCGTCCTTCAGCCACCCGAAGGCAGCCTCGCATGGGGTGACGTCGATACCACCGACCATTCGGTAGTCTCCTGGGTGAGTACCCGGCCGTGGATCCAGGGACGCTTCCCCGGTTCGCATGTCCATCGACCCACCGAGGGACTCTACGAAGTCCTTCATGTCGAAGGCGAGAGCGTCTCGGGCAACCATCCGTTCCCGGAGGCTGTTCCCAGGTGCAGGCACGTTGGATACCTCACCTTTCAGTTTCATGGTCTCCCTGACAAGAGAACGGTGCCGGGTGGCCTCGTCCCGAGTCTGCTCTCGGTGGCCTGCATGGTCCTGACCTAGGATGGTCTGTTCCATGTGGAGATCGACATCGCGGTCGCCCACCAGCATGAGCGTGACCGTCTTGTCGCCAGCCTTCGCCTTCGTGTACCGGCTCCGCTCCACCAGGTTCGATGGCAACTTCGGACCGACCACTAGTTCAGTGGGGTGATCCTTCGCCAATCCGTGATCAGCCTCTCCGTTCCGGGTCATGTCCGGGAGGATCGTCATGGCATCACCCCATCCGAGGTGCTTTGCCACGTGGCGCATGTTCACACCCTCCCAGTAGCGCAGCTCAGCCAGGTCAGGGCGAGCTTCGACTTCGACCGGGGAGATCTCCTCGTCAGTGGCGGTGAAGTCGTGTCCCTTCTTCAGCTTCTTCGCCAGATCGAAGGCCCCAGCGTGTGTCTCTCGGATGCGTGCCGAGCGCTCCTCCTTCGCCAGTGCCAGATCGGTTGCCGTCTCGATCCGCTCCATCGTCTCGAGCATTGCCGTGGCTTCCACTTCGAGATTACTATTGTCGCGCATGTGTGATTCCTCTCTGGAATCGTGATCCGGTGCTTCTACACCGGTGTTGCTGTTGGGGGTCCCTGCTGATACAGGGGCCTCCTCTCCTGACAGGTCTCGCAGCTTCATCACAAGACCCTCGAAACGTTCAGTCGTCGTCTCCTTGGTGACTGGGTCGTACATGACCACAGGCACTTCGAGATCACGGGCGATGAAGACCGTATTCTTCGTCCCTCCCGGTCGACCGTTCCACACGGCCATGAGGACATCGGAGCCCTCCACCATCACCCGGTTGCGATGGTTCATGACCTTGGACCAGTTCTGGCGACCCTCTCCTTCCAGCTCCGTGCAGACGTAGTACAGGTCTGCCCCTTCGAGGAGACTGGCGTAGGCTGCCTGGCTCTTCTTCGGCCACGTCGCCACCTGACGCTCAGGCTGGCACGGCAGATAGCCATGCAACCGTACGTCCAGCCCCTTCCCCTGCAAGTGCAGAGCAGCACCGGCAGCCCACAGGTCCACTCCTGCAGCGAAACCGGAGCGTACGATGACACGGCCCACTCCCTTCTGGTTCAGGAGACGCGTGAGCTGGTCGATCATCCAGCTCTTAACCTCGCCTTCGACACCCGGAGCAGCGATGTCCTTGGGACGATGCCCCGTGAAGGACACCTCGATGATCGAGCCACCGTAGCCAGGCTTCTCGGCGACGTACTTCTTCGCCCAGTCGTGGCTCTGTTCGTACGTCGGCAGACGCATCTCACACTTATCTGCGTTCTCCGTCGTGTCTACACCGAGGTCGAGGGTGACCTGGGCATCGGTGGTGGTTGTGGCGGTGTTCGTGGTATCGTTGCCGGACTTCGAGATTGACATTTCTTCCCTTTCAGGGAATGGCGAGCCTTGGTGGGTCATAACACCGGGGCTCTTAGGCACACGAAAGCCCCCTGAGTGAATCCCAGAGGGCAAGGATGTATTGGTTGTGTCATTCTGAGACCCACCTTTCGGCAGGTCTCTTGTATGGGTGTATGGGGGAGAGCAGAAATGCCCTCCCCCGTCCTACACCTTCCAGGGGGCCAATCTGACCCTGACCCCCTTGTGGAGGAACCGGAGCTCCTCCACTGTGGGGACCACATCCCCACGCTTAATGCCCTGGACACGTTCCTTCCAGGCGATGTCTGCGTTTGCTTCGGCGATCGCATCCTCGATCTGTTCGGACCGACGACGAGAGAACTCCTCGAACGTTGGGAACTTCATCCCAACTCCTTTTCTGTGAGCACACGAAAGCCCTCCAGGTGAATCCCAGAGGGCTAATATGTGCATCGTCCGTGCTGATTGCTCTATTCTGAGAGCAGTCACCTCATCAGGACTTACGACCGATCCGGACCCGTATTCCCTGTTGCAGCGTCAGTCACGCTAGCCTCGTCAGCAGTACGGAAGGTCCACCATGACCCACCGTATGCTGTGCCAGAGACGTTGGCTACCAAACCGTACCGCACCGACACGTACGTGTTGTCGTAGTAGTTGTGCGCCTCCTCGACCTTGACCAGATCAAGTTCACCCACCACGTTGGGTGGGTCGCAGTCGTTTACTTCGTAGCAGCGAGCGGTGCTGCTGTTCTTCGAGCGGGCGATGTCGTGCTGGATGCTCTCGATAAGAGACATGTTGTCCCTTTCATGTAATACATCCCATCTCATAGGCCCACAAAGGATGTATTGGTTGTGTGGACGAGCCCTCCTCTAATGATGAGAAGGGCTTCTGACTGTTAGGAGTAATAGTGCTCGTCGTCTTCCAGGTCATCGTCCATCAGATCGTGGTCGTCGAGCGCCTTATACTCAGCGACCTCAGCCTCGACGGTTTCCAGGTCATCGAAGACGTCGGAGTCATTGTCCATGACCATCATGGTTGCAGCGTCAGCCACTGCCCACTCGTCACTCGTCAGCTCAATGCGCGCTTCGCACTTGCCATCGAAGACATCGGGGTAATCACCGTTCGCGTCACCAGTCCAGACGTGGAGTTGACGAGGCCAGGGGGAGAAGTCGTCCATGATGATGCAGGTGGTGTCGCCCTGCGATATCATCAGCCCCTTCCACATGAGACCTGCGTACACAGGGCCCTTATCGTCAGCGATGAACGCCTGGACCATGTGGGTGCGGAAGCTCACCGCAGGCACGTCGAGGTGAGGCCAGCGTGTTGCCACGTCAGCGTCAGCCACGTCGGCGGCGCGCATCGTCCACAGTGAGCGACGTGTGTTTGCGGGGGAGACGATGAAGTACTCCTCCACATTATTCCCCCAGATGGGATCGGGTGCGTCGTGGACGAGCACGAGGGCGAAGTCACCCTCAGGCCCCTGCCACCCGTAGTAGTGGGCGGTGGCGTCAGCGTTGCTGTTCAGGATCTCGTGGCACTTAACGACGCTCGTGAAGTAAGAAGGCATTACCTTCTCCAAATTTAGCACAGTCCATCTCGAAGACCCACAAAGACTATGCTGATGTGTGTGGGTGAACCCTCCCCAATTGAAGAGGAGGGCGTCTGACTAATCCTCCTGTGTACGAAATCCCACTGTATTTCTACGTTGGAAGTTGGTTTGATCTAGTAGGGCATGTCCCCCAGGGAGTGTTAATCCCCAGGGACAACCAGTGTGAAGTAGTCCTACTCCGATCTAGCAGGACTTACGACCGATCCGGACCCGTATTCCCTTTCGGGGAGACCGACCGGACTTCGTCGTCGGGACGAGGTTGAGAGAGGACTTCGCCGCCTCTCGCTCATGATCGACGACAACAGGCTTCGACGGAACGAGCTCCGCCTCATCCGCCCGATCCACCTTCTGAGGTCCGTACACCTCATCGGTTGGGCGGATCGTCCACACGGAAGACTCGATCTCCCGTTTCTTGGTGTACCTGTCCAGGACAGGTTTCATCACCAGCTTCACCTTGCCGGTCTCAGCGTCCTTCACCGTGCCCTTCACGAGATGTTCCTTGTCGCACTTGTCGACGAGGAACATCTCAGGAACGTGAGAGATCACCGATCTCACGAACCCGGCAAACTCGGAGGGGCGCATCTGCCCCTTCGACCATGCCATTGTGATCGTGTTGCCAGTGACCTGCCTGGCTTCGGCAGTTTTCGGGACGATGAACCCCGGGAAGTCGTCGTACATGCGGAACATGTCGACGGCGAGGGACATCTTCGCCCGGTTGCCACGGATGCCGAACACACGAGGCATATTGCCCCATATGCTGTCCTTGAAGCCCTGGTATTCGTCCCAGGACAACGGCTTCACGCTGGCGAATTTCTTCGTCAGCTTCTTCATCCGACGGAGTTCGTCGAACGAGACTGCCTCTGATGGCAGAGCCAGGAACTCACTCGGAGTGAGCGACTTCCCGTCGAACTTGATCCGGCGGCTGTCCTCAAGAAGCTCCCCGTCTCCCAGGTCCTTGAAGTCGACCATCTGATCGACGATCTTGTACCCGGAGATGTAGGAGTCCAGGCTTCGCGGATCCTCCACGTCCGCGGTGTCGACGTCCTCTTCCACCTCGTCCTCGACCAAGCCGAACTCGGACATGATCGACTCGAAGGAGTCAGATTCGTCCGTAGTGACAGACACTCCCTTAGGAGCCCCTTCCGTAGCTCCTTCCGGCGTCAGTAGCTTCCAGTCCGGGGTCGACGTTTCCGCCTCGCCCTTCCCGGTAGTCTCGATGGGCAGGTCCCAGCCCTCCAGGAGGTACTGGGTCGTGCGAACCATGTCCCAACGGGACGTGATCCGCATGATCTTCAGAGAAGATGTCGGGAACTTCCCGCTCCTCTGGAGTTTGAGCAACTCCACCGCATCCTTCGAGACTCCGTGCCAACGGGCGTGGAGGTCTGCCTGGTCGACAGCCACCTTTGCCCGTCGGGTCAGGGTCTCCGTCTGGAACTTGTCCCTATTCGCCTCTCTCAAGAGATAGGCGAACCCAGAGTCCAGCAAGTACCGACGTACCCGCACCGCATCGTCCCGACTTATGTCGAGCATGCGAGCGATGGTTGTCACTCGCAGATGGCCAGGGAGAGTGGACTCCCCGTCCTTGCTGATGGCATCCTGACGAATGCCATACCGGCTGGTAGACGTCGGGTACTTCCAGGAGATCCATTCCTCCTGGTATTCCCGTGCCATGTTCGGGGTTATCCGACCCTCGGCCTCGTTCTGGCCTCTGTACGCCGGGATCATTGTGATCGTCCGTTCCCGGAGGTCGGCCGTAGCATCCCCCTCCGAGACGAACCACCCCGATGCCTCGACGACCTTCTCCTGTTCCCACTCCATGACAGACACCGGTCCATCAGGAGTTTCGACGATCGTCCCACGACCGCCTCCCAGCTTTCGGGCGTCGAACAGCGGCGACTCCAGAGAGAAGTCACTCATGCGAGGAGAGATCTCGTATGTCCCTCCCAGCTGTTCGATCAGGGCCTTCATCATTAGCTCTGACTCGTACCCCTCCTTGTGGCCCTTCCGAATGGAGGACTTCTTCTCGAAGGAGAGGCCTACGCTCCTCTCCTTGCGGGACCGTCGTTCCTCTCTCAGGAGCTGACGAACCAGCACCGCATGGTCCAGTCGGGCCTCCACTTCCATGAAGTCCCGGACCTCCTCAGTGTCCTGCATCCATATGCAGGTGTGATCGTGAGGGGACAGGCCGTCGTCACGTTCGGATACGTGCAGGGGAGAGAAGTCGAACTTGTTCGGACCAGCCTCCCTGCACGTCGTCACCACCTCAGTCGGTTCGGTCTCCCGAAGCCGAAGTTTGGGCTCCTCACCCTGGAGGAGAGAGACCAACGTGTCTCCTCCGTTACTCCATCGGTAGACCTTGCGACCCACCTTGTCCACGTACCCAACTCCCGAAGGAGTGACGATCGCGGTGGCCGGCTCCACCTTCATCTCGATGATGGGGCTGCTGACCCCCACCATCCCGTTCCGTAGACCGAACTCGATGAGACCCCTCGTGCGGGTCTCGAAGTTTCGCTCCTCTCGGATGAGGGCGTGGTCCGATGCTGTGAGTTGACGAGCGAACTCGTCCGTGTCATGCTTCTCGGGCATGTCATTCCTTTCCGGAATCACTTCCGGGTTGGTTGGGGGTGATGTGGTTGTGATGTCGGGTGGTGATTCACCCGACTTGGGCTTCGAGGTCTCGGGCTGTTCACCCTTGACTTCGGCCTTGGCAGTGGTGGTCTTGGAGGGTGCAACCTCCTTGACCGGAGTGGTTGACGGGGCGTCCTCGAACAGACGTCCCTGAATCTCCGCCACTTCCGCTGCCGTCGGGATGTACTTAGGCATGTGAGTGCCTTTCTACAGTGAAGACCCTGGTGTTCATTGCACCGGGGTCTTCTTTTCGTGTCAGTCCTGTGCCTTCGTCGGCACCCATCACAGGACCAGGTGTTCAATCTGGGTGGATTCGAGAGGGTTATCCTTCGACAAGCCTCTCGATTTCTGGTTTGACTTAGTAGGGCATGTCCTCCAGGGAGGGGAGGACGGGGAGGATCTCTGACAGCGCTACCTGCCATTGGTCGTCCCACACGACCTCCATGCCGACCCTCTCTGGGTCAACATGGAGGGACCTGATCCTAAAGTCCTCGCCATATGAGGACTTCAGAGCCCGGAAGACCGCCCCCAGCCTGAACACAGTGTCCCCGATCTCCCGAAACCAGAACGAGACCCGATCGTCGTGGCGGATCTCGCTCCTGACGTACTTGGGCGGCACAGGCAACCACGCCATGGCTGCCTGGAAGTCATTCGAATCAATGACTCCCTGTAGATGCCCATTGATAAGGGCACCCGACCAGACTCCGTCTCGTCTGATCTCGTATCGAGTGAGCTTCATTGCTCACACCTTTCGTATCTGAGCACACGAAAGCCCCCTGAGAGAATCCCAGAGGGCCTGGTGTGCTATGCTTGTGCCATCTTGAGTCCCACCTTTTCTCAGGCAGGACTCTTGTATGGGTGTATGGGGGAGAGCTCTGATGCCCTCCCCCGTCCTAGTCTATTCTGAGAGCGTCACCTCCCAGGTAAGACCGGACTTCACCACCCGAGCCACCATCCCCAAGGGAGAGACCGCCTTGTACAGACGGCGCATCACCTTGGGAGTGATCGGCCAGACCTTCTCTTCCCTGTCAGCACAGGACCATTCGATCCTGTACCCATGTGACAGGTGAGAGACCGACTCCAGCCTGAGCGACTTCCTGTCCTGGTAGACCTCCCGTATGAGGGCTTCAAGACCCGGGAACTCCGTCGTCCAGAGCTGAACTCTGGCTTCGTGGTAGTTCCTCCAGAAGTCCTGGGTATTAGCCCAGGTGAGAGGCCGTAGTTCCGAGTCTCCATCCTCTTCCTGGAAGAGCGAACGGAGCTTCCCTCCCCTCTCCATCATGGCCACTCGAAGCTCGTCCAACTTCTCGTGAGTGGTCATGCGGAAGGGAAGGTGTCGGAACCCGACCACAGGCATCACACCCTTGCCACGGATGTGAACGCCCTCCCTCACCTCGGCCTCATCGTCCCGGGCCTCTCGAGTCAGAGTCTTCTTCCAGCTGTCACGCTGAAAGGAAGGCTGACTCTCGATTCCATCCTGAGGCTCATCCTCCTGGAGGAGAGGTCCCCACTGACGAGCGACCTGCCAGGTGACATACCCGACAGTGTCGTCAGCGACCCACTCCTTCAGGTGCTTCAGCCCTGACCCCCAGTACAGGTAGGTCATACCTGCCTTGGAGATCGCATCCCTCAACTGAGCAGCCTCCACAGGGGAGACCTTCAGCTTAGATGCCAGGACGGGGATGGACGACGAACGCGGCTCTTCTGGCTCGGTCTCCCGAAGCCGAAGTTCCGGTCCCACACCATCGGTCATGGCGTCGTATCCCATGTCCGACAGTTCCATCTCCCGGTAGACGGTGCTGTCGATGACACCGTCCTTGAGGAGGTCGTTCATGGTGTCAGGAGCGGACCCGATGGTCACGTATCCCTCGACCTGGAACGCCTCTTCCGTGTAGAATCCAACCCACATGTGGGTGATTCCTTTCGTTCGATGCCCCCTTTCTCGGGGTCTCGTACACCCCAAGTAGGGGCGTTGCTGTCACATTGAGAGAAACTGCCCTCATCAGCTGTGGCGTCACCACAGGACAGCTCCCATCCCGTTAGGGACAGGAGCCGTTTCGGGCTATCCCCTGCCAGACTCATTAGGCGTGTCTGACAGGGGAGGTTCGACTATCCGGTGAAGAGCCAGACGAGAAGCCTGGAGGAGACAATCCCCCAGGCTGCGAGGGCGACACCGGTCAGGACCAGACGTGTGATGAGCTTCATAACTCATCCTTTCAAAGCAGAGGGCTCTACCAGTATCAGTGGCAGAGCCCTTGTTTCCGTACATGACGAAGCCCCTCCACTCACCATGAGCAGAAGGGCTCGTGAATACATCCCATCTCGTAGGCCCACAAAGGATGTATTGGTTGTGTGGACGAGCCCTCCTCTAATGATGAGAAGGGCTTCTGACTACATCATCGCATCTTCGGAAAACATACCGAAGACTTTTGCCACTGCCGTACCGACACGCTCCCACTGAGCGGGAGCGTTAGCCAGCTCAACCCAGATGCCAAACTGGTTGAAGCCAGGCGACATCGGGTCGAGGATCTGGAAGCAATCCACATCCTCGTCAATCAGTAATAATGCAGCCAATTCTGCATCATCCTTACGCCTGAATTCAGGCGTAAATGCAGTAACGATCTCATACTGCATGTGGTTCGTGATACATGTGATGCAAAGCATCAGTATCCTTCCATGACGAAGCCCTCCCTACCCACAGTGGGCAGAGAGGGCGTGTGTGTGGTGTGGTGTGGTGACCTAGACCAGGTCAGCCACTATGTACTCCACCCATCCCTCGATGGCGGCTTCGTAGTGGACTGTGATTGTGCTGTCCATGTGCAGGTCCACGTTCAGGCCTGCATCACTGAGGAGTGACCACGCTGCTCGGGCATCCCCTCCGATGAAGGGATGGTCGACCTCTGCATCACTCCATGAGACCGTGTCACCGGGGAGCGTAACGGACGTCACCTTGATGAGCTTAGCCATGATGTGGCTTAGCCTTTCCTAGTGCACAGCAAAGCCCTGACAAGATCATTCTCATCAGGGCTCGACTGTTATTGCCACACGACTCCATGAAAGAGCCGGGGGCATGAAACGTTTGATGGGTCCCGCATGAGAACCATCACATACACACTAGGTACCCTTGGAAGTCCAACCTTAGGCTCAAAGGGCTCGCTACGCTCGCTTCCGGTTCCTCACCAGACTTCGGCTCAGAGAGCCTAGCGGCTTGTCTCCTAGTAATGAAGGCTCACCAACCTAGGCGATGCAGCAGCGACCCCGGGGGCACAGCCTCAGCACCCTCCGGATCGGGGGAGGGCGCCGATTTCACATATATATAGGGGTATTTTCCGTGGTAAAGGGCCCTAGTTTAGTTGGTATCCTCTATTGCCCATGTTCTTGTGATTGGCATACCATATGTAGGTGTCAGGCCGTGTGAAACAGGTGTAGGACCAGATCTGATGCAGTTGTATTCCGACGTCTCTACCGCCAACCCTCTTCTCTCAAGGGCTGAGGAGGTGGAGTTGTTCGAGCGTCTTGCCGGTGGTGATGAGAGCGCTAGGGACAGGCTGGTTCTATCGAATCTGGGTCTGGTCCGGAAGTTCGCCATTCCCTATTCGGGTGTGGTTCCTCTTGAGGATCTGATGCATGAGGGCGTATTTGGTCTTCTCCACGCCATAGAGAAGTTCGACGTATCCAAGGGCTTCAAGTTCTCGACGTATGCCATATGGTGGGTTCGTCAGCATGTTCAGCGTGCAGCTGACACTATGGGGCGTCCGGTTCGCATTCCGGAGTACATCTCTCGGAAGAAGCGCCACATGGAGTACGCGGAGGTCGAGTTTTTCCAGCGGGAGGATCGTTGGCCGACGGTAGAGGAGTTGGCGGGCGAGTTGGGTGTGTCAGCTGACAGTATCGACGAATGCGAACTTGCCAGCGCCCGTGGCAAGCATGCTCTGTCCATCGACAGTCCATCCAGTCATGGGCAGGGGTTCACGATCGGAGATCTGATCGAGGACGAGGGTGCTCTCTGTGCCGTCGATGAAATCGTCGATGATATGGAGGTCAACCAGGTCCTTAGTTGCTTGACCGTAGAAGAGCAGGTCAGTCTGAAGGAACGTCTAGGGATCAGCGAGTCAGGTCGACGTGTCAGCGCCAGGGAGATGGGCAAGCGCTACAACATCACCTACGAAGGCTACCGAAAGCGAGAAGAGAAGCAGGTCGCCCAGGTCCGGAAAGCCTACGTTGATCTCTACGGTTCCTCAGCAGTAGAACGAGTGGTTTAGATGGTTACCTGTTGAGTCTGGGACCGATAGAGGCTATTCTACCGGGCGAGTAACTTCGGTTACTGCGGTCAAGCTGGTGTCTAACGACGCAGGTCAGCCCTTCTCCCTGAGAGGGGCTTCTCTGCTTCAGTGGAGAGGTGGACATGGTCTTACTGGTGGAGGTTCTGGGCGAGGATGTGGTTCGTCACGAGTGGTTCTTCGACTTCGACGAAGGACTTCCTCTCCACGAGCAACTCGAGACATGGCGGGACGAGCGTGAGGTTCCCAAGGGAGACACGATCTCTCCCAAGGGACACCGTTGGTACCTGATGAGTCCCGACTGGGAGGCGAACGACACCATGGTCGCTGGTTGGACCGAGGATGTCTCTCTGCAAGTGAAGGAGGCGGAGCCGTATGACGACACCATCATATACGTATAGCACGGAGCTGGCGATCTTCTTCCGCGTCCGTAACGGAGAGATCTTCGACACGAAGTGCATGGCAGGTCCAAGAGCCACCGATCGGTGTGGACTCCTGGTCGAACCGTCTGCCGACGAGCTTGGAGACATGCCTCTCGGCGACTACCTGAAGCAGGAGTACGAGAAGGGCGGTCACTCGATCTGGCTGGAACTGGACCGCACAGTCACCATCACCGGGAACAAGATCCTCTCAGTACCTCGGCTTGATCCCCTGGCAGACATCCTTCCAACCGAGGCTTCGAGGACCGAGGCCTCATCTACCGAGGACTCAGAAGAGGAAGGTGTTGACCGTTGGAAGGGCGACTCTGATTCTGACGACGACATTCCGTGGTAGGTGTGACATCTACGGTCGTTGAGGCTATATCTCGGTGTTGCAGTTTCGCCTGGTCATTCAAAGCCGACAGGCTCTCTAAGCCTGAGTTCGGCGCTTCCCTCCTGCTCTTGGAGATCCCGTCCTCATGAAGCGCAAGATGACATCGGTAGCATTCCTGGTCGCGTCCTTATTCTCCCTGTTCGTTGCCTGTGGCGAGGACAAGGATACGTACGAGGAGCAGAGAGCGGACCTTGAAGCAGCAGCGCGGGAAAGGGAACGGCTAGCTGCGGAGGTGCAGGCTTTCGACGCCGTCCTCTGGTCAGCCGGGCGACTTATCAACGTAGACAACACAATCCAGTGGTGGTTTACGGCTGACGGCACAGTTCACAGGTGGATCTGGCAACCCGACGTGGGAGATGATGGGTTCTGGATCGACTTCTGGGGGACGTATTCCATCCGACACGATGAAGATCCATTGACCTTCCTGATTACGTGCTCCTTCGACTACAAGGAATGGGAGAGGGGCAATGCGTGGAACGAGGAGATCAACGAGAGGGTGACGGTGCAGTCCCGGCGAGCCGATCGACCGTGGACCGTGTACCTAGATGGCGTGCTGTATAAGGAGTTCGAGTAAGGTTAGCCGAGCAAACCATCTCCACTAGGGAGCATTGTGCAGCCCTGTTCCAACCCGCTCTCTGTGGAGGACGCTGGCAGCCCAGTAAGCATACAGCCTTAGGAACTTCTCTGCCTTCGTTGGAACATTTCTACTATGGAACAGTAGGACATTTGTGACTCTGTTTACTGTGACCCGGATTTCCCGTGGGTTCGAGCCGAAGTTTGGAGTGTCGTCGGTACCATTTGGGGTGGTGATGGGGTGTGCTTCCCTCCTCTTAGGACTATATTCTGGGACGTCGAGTTCAGGTGTCCGCCCATCTCGTAGAGACCCGATTCTTCTGCATAGCCCATCGCTTTGCAGGTCTCGGGTCCTCCTTGTACATGCCTACATAAGGACCAAAGAGATGTTCGTCCAGGCTTCCCACGAGTCAGCGGTCGCTGTCGCCGATCTGTGTGCCGATTTGAGTTATGAGGTCAGGTGGGAGTTGCGGAACGTCATGTGGTCTGCCATGAATGTGGGTAGTGCCACGGTCGACGTGCCTGCTACGGTGCGTTCGGGGGGGCAGTCTCTGCAGATAGCGTATGACGGCGACTGGTCGTATACCAGGGTTGCTGACGACGGTGACTGTATCATTACGGACGAAGTCGGCGTCATCGAGGCGGCGATCCCGTTCATCTCTCGCAGACATGCCGTGATCGCCCGTAAGACAGAGAATGCAAAGGTGATGGAGTCCTTGATGGATGGGCTATACAACCCTTCGAGCGGCAAGATAGTTGGCGGTGAATCGATAAGTGCCTAGTATCCTGCGGCAGTATCGAGTATCATAGACGTATGGCCATCAACCCTGTTGGCCGGACTTCTCCACTTGGTGTAGGGCGGATGACCCAATCCGTCCTATCTTTTTGCCCGCTTTTCCCTCATAGGCTACGAGAATTCTCACACCTATATTCTGAGGTGGGAGGCACCTATGTACGAGACCGAGAAGTTCGTCACTCTCCGCAAGGAATCAGCACTGGTCGACCTGCTCAATGCCGCCCAAGTCTTGGGTCGGATGAGCACCCCTCCCGACCACCTGGTCCTCCTGAACCAGATCGCCTCTACCGAGGACAAAGAGCTGATCACTGAGGAGATGGAAGAGTCCTATCGACGTCGTTCCGGGTCGTTGAAGCACGCTCTGGGCTCTAACGTCGTGATGAACTGCAAGGGGTCTGCTTGCTTCTATGTCAACGAGTGTGAGCTCAAGCAGTCTGGCATTCCCGATTCGGTCCTTGAGGGCAAGCCCTGCGTAATCGAACTGGGGGCTTCCAAGCATGTCTTTGATTCGCTGGTCATGGACCTGTTCACCGATGCTGATGACGCCGATGAGGTGAGGATCTCGGGCGTAGACGCCATGACGATCATCGACGTCATACGTCAGGAACTCCTGACCCAACGTCTGCACAAGTGTGTGCGGATCAAGGGTGAGATGTACGACATCCAGGAGCAAGGAAAGTTCGGGGTCACGGACATCCCTACAGTGAATCCAGCCATCGATACCATCGAGAAAATCACGGCTTCAAAGGCCCGGGCAGTCAAAGCTCTGAGCTTGGACCGTTCCAGTCGCTTCAACCGTGGGGCTGTCGGTAGTGAAGCCGAACGGATTCAGAGGTTGCGGGAGCAGGTCACTCCTATCGAGCGGACGGTGAATGTTCCTGTCCTGGGTGTCACTTCTGCCGATCCGGATCCTGATGCTGCTGGGGATGGGACCTGATGGACAACACCCCGATCAGTCTAGATACCGAGTTTCTTTCCTATGGTCCTAAGGACAAGGAAACGAAGATCGGTTTGCAGCTAGGTATTTCGAAGAAGACGGCTAACGGTCAGTTCCGCGGAGTATCGTGGGCGCTCCCGGTCGATACCAGTCAGATGAACAGTTTGCTCAAAGCAGCCCATGCGGGCGGGGCAGACATAACGGAGACCCTGGGTATAGCCAGGGGACTCAAGAACGTGCCGGCTGCAGGGATGATTGCTGATGCTATGGAGACCGTCATGACTGACGGTTTTGAGGCGTCCGGTATAGCTGGTGTCGCAAAAGGACTCGCTGAGCAAGTGAATGCAGAGGTCAAACTAGACCAATCAAAGATTGACACGCTGGGCGGATGGCTGATGGGTACCGATGATAGCAAAGGAAATGCGCGCCAGAAACAGACTGCTTTTGGATCTAACATCATCGTGGCGGATAGGCCTGTCATAAGAGACGTATTCGGAGATGAAGTTGCGAACAAGATGGGGTGGATCGACCTGATGCATCACCAGGACAATCACCCCACGGTTCAGCTCATGAACTACCTGAACCCCGACACCAAATTCGACACCGGCACTGGGTTTAGTGGCGATGTGAGCGCGGCTTTCAATGCTGAGATCAAGCCAAGAGTAGAACAGGTCCTGCACAACCTGGGCATCGATCCCCACAACTCCGGTATCGAGTGGGGAAGCAATTCAGATCCCAGTATCAGCCTGAGTACTGGCACTAGATCTATGGCTGACTCCTATCTGATCACTGGTGGCAAGGACATCCATTCTGGGAATCTCGTTGACAGTACCGGCCTCCAGCGTCTATCGCCAGGGGGTTCTGCCCATGGAGCCGGGTTTGATGCTGCGCTCGGCGCCAGTATCCACCGTGAGATGGACAAGCTGACTCCAGAAAGACTCAATCGAGGGGCTCAGCTACTGATCGCTCGTAGAGTGCAGGCTGCTGCTGCGCAGACCAGGAGATATCTCTCAGATGACGAGGCACTGGCTGCCGTAGCACGTGGCGGCGGCCTCCCCGGCAAGTACTCTCCCCAAGCTGCGGCTGCTGGTGCTGCCAAGGATGTAGCTGAGGAGGCTGCTAAGAAGGCAGGTGTCGGGGCAGCGATAGGAGGAGCGGCGATTGGTCTGGTCGACCGACTCGGAGACCTCAAGATGCCCAAGGGACTCATGAGCGCCAACATAGGAAGAGCAGCCGTAATTGCAGCAGGAGCTGGGCTGGCGGCTGCGGTCTACTCAGATATCGACGATACGCTTTCTATGCTCTCTAAGCCTAAGTTGGCGCCCACTCACATCGCCTCTGATCGTCTGGCGATGGCTATGGCGTTGGGAGGCTAAGCATGTTGATGGAACCCATTGCCCCAACACCTGAATCCGATCGAGGATACTCGGCTCCTACCTGGCAGACTGCCTCTGGCGAAACCATTGGCGCTCGGACTCTTGTTGGATCTCTTGGCCAGATGGCACTGATCGGGATGACTCTAGCGAACCCACCGCTGCGGGCATTCGGGATGGAGATGTCCCTATTTCCTGGCACAGCTTACACCCGCAGAAGAAATGCCGCTCGTCCGGGTGGAATGACGAAGCGAAACAAGGTCTTCAACGCCGTCACTCAGTGGGGCTTCATGCCTGACATCGCTCCGCATACTGGCGCCGACATCATGGGCAACTATGCCAGTGGACGAGGACCCATACTCGACAATAGCGGACCGGGTGGGTGGCTTCGAGGCAAGTCAAAGGGCTTTGACAAGTTCGCCCGACACGTGAATGAATGGTATGTGGGCGGAGACCTGGTCGTTGCCAACAAACACTGGCAGGCCGCAAGCATGGACTCCGCGGCGGAATACGGACGATTCAGAGATGCCATCTATTCGGGAATGCCCCAGGACGTCCCTCGCACGGGTCTTCGTGGCTGGGGACAGCGTCTCTCACACGTGCACAAGGTGGCTGAGGGAGAGATCAGCGTCAATCAGGGCACGGCGGGAATGCATGTCTTGAGTTCTAGGAAGGCGACACAGGCGGTAGCCAAGCTCGAGCGAACGGCAATGGTTACCTCTGCCCTCCGCACTGTGGTGATCGGGGCTGCCGTAACAGCTGCCGTTCAGGGGGTCCTATCCGTTGCTGGTACGGTCTCTGTCTCTGCACATGACCGCGGCGTGAATTCCATGATCAAGTCGAAGGGGAACGCTCGGGAGTATACCAAGAGTGGTATGAGCGAGACCCTACGAATGCAGGCTTTGCAGGACGCTGCAATGAGTTTCGGGGCGATGCGGGCAGGCTTTGGCAATGAAGCCATGGCCTTCCACCGTTATTAACCTTTGAGGATAGAACCGATGGCTGCTCGTACGAAGAAGGCTGCGACCGATACCAATACGTTCACTCCAACTGAAGTTCAAATCGAAGTCCTGAAGGCATTTGAGCACGACTGGCAGAAGCAGTCGGAGGAAGCGAACAACAGGATGCTGGCCTACAACCGACAGATATCCAAGCTCCATGCTGAGTGTGAGCTGGGAGAAGACTTCGGCTTCGATCCCCAAACCTACACCTTCGTTAAGCGGGACGCCCCTGGCTCCCCTGACGATGCTGACTCAGGGGTCCCAGATGAGGAATCCGCTTAGTGGAGGTCACAACAACGATGGCTACTGGCAAGGCTTTACTGAACATCGGATCGAAGCTCTAGAGACGGAGGTTCAGGAGGTAAAGACAGACGTCAAGTTGATCCTGTCGAAGATGGATCACGTGGTGGATGTGCTGAATACGCTTTCCTGCCGAACAGTTGGAAGTCCAGGCTGTCCGGCCCCTTCGTTTGTTCTCCCTGGTGGGGAGATGTCCATGCAGCCCAATCCAGCGTCGTCCCCGGCTCTGTCTCTCAATAGCTTGTTGGAGGGATGGAAGGGGCGGGTCACCTTCGTTGTTGCTACCGGGGTGGTAACGGCAATCGCCATGTCGGCGTTCTTTGTGGTCATCTCCTCGAACGACAAGTTCGCAGCGATTATGCAGGTCGCCGATATTGTGAAGCGCCGTGAGGAAACTACGGCTTCTCAACCTGCCGCAGACGGCAAGCGCTAGCTACGACGGGTTCCATCTATGGCATTGGACAACGCCTTCGACAATCCCATCTGCCAGGGGTGCATCTCTCGCTTCAAGGAGAAGCATCCTGGAGAGCCGTGGCAGATTCCGTGCGAGGGTATTGTTACGGATGTTGAGAAGATCTATCCGGCAGAGCAGTTAGTGGACCTGTCTGCAGGTGACCGGGAGCATCTCGAACACATTCACAACCGGGTGAAATGGGCGAAGGAGCGACTCGAGTGGACGGCGTATCCGTATCAGGAAGAGGAGCTGCTGTGTTCCTCTCGGAGAACTGTTCTTCGCTTTGGTCGGCAGACCGGTAAGACCGACGTGGTTTCCGTGAAGATCCTGCACAGTCTGGCTCTGAATCCCCATCGGTTCGAGCCGGGGACTAAGGTCCTGGGCATCGTGCCTCACCAGTCACAGTCCGAGAACATCTACGACAGAGTCATTGAGCTAGCAGAGCGGGATCCGACGATCTGGTCTCGGTTCAATGCGAAGAAGACCCCTCACGTCAAGATGACCTGTGAAGGCACCGGCCGGTTCCATCTGTTCTGTGCTGGAACGGCTGCCAAGTCGGGCGCTGGCACTGTACGGGGTCAGCCGGCTGACGAGGTATATATAGACGAGGCTGATTTTCTAGGGGCGGAAGACTGGTCCACTATCCTCCCGATCATCAACTCCAAGCCGACGAACCGTTTCACGATGTGTTCCACGCCTATCAAGCAGCGTGGTCGACTGTACAGGCACTCTCACGATCCGACGTATCGAGAGACGCACGTCACGATCTACGACAAGCCGGGTGTGACAGAGGAGCAGATACGGGCTGCTCGGGCTGAGTGTGATACGGAGATGGACTGGATCCTCGAGTACCTGGCGGAGTTCGGGGATGCGATCCAGGGCGTCTACCAAGCGGCGCATATCAATCGAGCTCTTGAAGACTATGAACTGGGCTACGTCCACACAGATACGCCGGTCTATATAGGAGTAGATTGGAACAAGGGGGCAGTGGGCGACTGGGTGGCTGTAATGGCGGACGTGGGTGGCAAGATCAAGCTCATCGATCTCATCTGCATCTCTGCCAAGGACAGGACTCAGCTAGCCGCAGTCGAGGCGATTGCCGGACTCAACAGGAAGTATCCCAACTGTCGAGCCATCTACTGTGACGACGGGTTTGGGGAGACACAGATTGAGCTTCTGTGGGCGATGGGTAAGGAAGCGGATCGTGACCACATAGACAGTCGGCTCCGGGACATCGTGTTTGGGATCGAGTTCAACAAGCAGATCGAGATCGTAGATCAGCAGACGAACAAGTCCCGAAGAACCAAGACCAAGCCGTACATGACGAATCGGACGGCGGTCTACATGGAGGAAGGGCTGGTCACGCTACCTAAGAGCCTGGACGTCAAGGATCTGTTGGGCCACCAGATGCGGAACTACATGGTGGTCAAGAGAACGGATACGGGCGTGCCGGTCTATTCGGACGGCGCCCAACATGCTCTCATCGCCTGGCAACTCGGATTGTTCGCCTACGATCAGACAGATGGTGACCTAAGTCGGAAGACTCACTCGGTTACCGGTGTCTTGAAGGTTCCTGCACAGCGAACACCTGACAAGCTCGACTCGGCGGTCAAGGGATCCAGTGCATTCCACACGCTGAGGGGTCGTGGGGAGCATACAGGCAGGTCCCTGAGGACAGGTGGGGCGAGACGGTCCAGGGCGTTCTCCCACAACAGGTCTCGAGCTCTCAACATCTAGCGAACGGGAATCATGTCCAAGCTTCGCAGAGGTCCCAGTCTAGCGCCTCCAGTCCGAGAGAGACTTGATTCCGGCTCCCTGTCCGCAGAACAGAAGGGCGATCGGGACACCGACATGGCGCCCATGGATGGTGTGGCTCTCGACTACTCACAGGAGAATTCGGGTCGGAACATCCAGAACGTATCCAGGAAACGTACCGAGAACACCTGCTACCCCATCACAGACCCTGAGATCCGCAAGTTCCTTGCTTGGCTCCATGTCACCAGGGCTCTGAAGAAGGGGGTCAAGGACGACCACGGCATCACATTTGCCGAAGACCATGAAGTCCCGGAAGACGATATGTCGTCAGACGGCTACGACGAGTGGTATACGGCGATGCAGGCTCAGGCAGAACAGGCGGGCGTGGGTTCTATTGGTGAGCTTCAGTCTGACTTCCCCTTTACGTTCACGGTCCTGGTGGCAGGCAATCTGCCCACTCAGATCTGCGGGTCTGATGCGATGGATGCCGAGGACCTCATCGAAGAGGAACTTAGGCTTCGTGACCTGAACGACATCTACAAGCTGGACGATGCTCTGGCTTCTGGTGAGGAGTTCAATCCTCACGACATGACATGGGCGATCTACGTGGTCTTCATCATGATCATCTTGGAGTTCCTTCTCCTGGTTGCTCTTCGGGCTATGGCTGGTCCTTTTGGGAAGTGGCCTCTGAGCATGATCTACACGTTCGTCCGCAAGTTCGCTCGTCGTGTGATTCGGAAGATGCGGGACTGGGCGTTCCAGATCATTCCTGGCATGGAGACAGAGGACGACGAACTCCGCACCTTGCAGATACAGAAGATCCTTCTGTTCGCTAACGGTAACCAGCTCGTGGAGATGGGCAAGAAGTTGGGGATCGTCTAATGAGCGTGTTTGCTTGGTCCAAGGTCTCCGAGGCTTTCCAGTTCGAGCAGAAGAAGGCGGGGAGTCTGGACACGCCTATCGTCCCTGCTTATTCAGCTGCCGGACGTGTGGCTGTGAATGCTAGGACCAGTCGTGAGCAGGCCATAATCGGGTTCTTCGATCAGCACAGATTGCACTCCAGGGATCGATGGGAACGTGCGCTCAGCGGTAGCTGGACTGCTCAGGTCCAGTCGTCCCTGGAAAAGCTCCAAATCGGGGCCAATGCAGATAAGTCATCTGACGTTACCGACCGAGTCAAGATGGTGGTGGCTAAGGATCTGATTCTGCTCGTCTATGACCATGAGAACGTCGAGGATGCAAACTTTGGCAGAGTACGTGAAGAGGAATGGGCCAGGGAGGTAGCCAGGGCCTTCAGCCTTGAGACCAGAGCATTCTCCAGGGGTATGTGGAAGGAACGTGCGGTTCGAGATGTTCTGGGATTCGAGGAGGAGGACATTGGCGATGGCTCTCACTGTGAAGCCATACGTCGGTCGGACAACACTGCCCGAGAAGCGTTCAACCGTCGCACAGCCAACCCGTATCAGAACAAGCCTGGTGACTCCCAAGACAAGGAGGAGCTAGGTAACTCGATGAACTGGTTCCAGTCGTCCAGGGTGGCTGGGAACTACTACGTCCTGGACAGGGCTCATCGTGCTGCCTGTGCGGTCGACTGGAATCCGTTGGGAAGGGACAACAGCGCCAATTGGTGCTGCCTGTTTCAGTCGGTGTCGATGCTGGTTGGAGCTAAGGGACTCTTCGAGGTCCCATCGATCAACCCCGACGACCCTGACATATCGGACCTACAGGCGGAGATCGACAGTGGAACTCTCACGGACCAGCAGGTCAGAGATCGACAGGCTCAGATAGCCCGACGAGCAGACGTCGTGGGCAAGGTGCTGGGCATGCTGAAGTTCTTCAAGCGCTCTGCCCAGATGCTCCAATTCACCATCGAACGTCGTCAGCAGTCGCAGTCCATCGACTTCGGCCAGATCCTGCTGTCGTCCCTTCTGCCTATGGCACAGAAGGTTGTCGCTGATGTGTATGCCGGCTTCGAGAGCTCGACATCGATAGAGGTCGCCGGGAAGGACTTTCTCGGTCTCAAGCAGGCTCTACGGGATGTCAATGTCCGAGTGAACAGAGACGTAGAGGCCTCTACGACGGATCAGGTGGCTCAATTCTCTGGCGATGAGGACTTCAACGACATCGTCTCGATCATCGCCAAATGTGGGCCTGCGGTGGACATCCTGGACACTCTCGTGTTCCCAACGATCGAGGGAGTGAGGGAGCTGTTTGAGGACATCCTGTACGACCTGTACAAACGTACTATAAGATATCTCAGCAGAGACTTCGAGTTCTCGAATGCCATTGGAGTCGAGGATCGCATCAACTTCCTCGACTCCTTTATCAAGTGGGTCGAGATGAACGTGGACGGTCTAATCCGCAATCCTCACCTCTGCACTTCCGTCACTCCCTCCCAAGCGGACATCGATTCGTTCACAGATCTCATCAAGCACGGACTCTGGGGAGACGAGCGTACCCCCATCGTGTCGGATGTGGAGTCCGCCCTCGAACACATCATCGACCCATCAGGGTTCGATCAGAGACTCCAGGAACTGAGGTCCAAGGTTGGTAGAACCGAAGACGAAGACCAGATTCTGGAGACGATGGAGAACGCTAAGACCATTTGGGTTCTCTGATCCAGCTGTCACCTCACGTCCATATATATTCTTGGGGGACGACACCTGCGATCACAGGTGTGAGATCCACTGGGAGAGGCTGTTCGCTTGCTAGAGACTGTGTGTGTGCCGTTGATTCCGATCCTTGTACTGAGCTTTCTACTGGTAATGACCTTCGGTTAGCGGGGACTAGAGGCTTGGGTTTGCAGCGTGATATCCGCTGTCGTCAGAAGAGCGAGGGTATAGGGTGAGGCTGTCAAACCTGGACTTCGGATCATCGTCTCTTGAGTCCCGAGGGGCCTCTCTGCCTAATCGGCGCCTCCTCCGACCCCTACGGAGGAGCAAGCCCTACTCACGTTCCATGGATCCCGACAGGATCGAGTCTCCGACAGACCTGGAGTCGATCTGGGTGGCGCTTCAACAGGAAGCCTACTTCCAGATATCCATCAATAAGCACATCGGTCTGTGCCTGAGACATGGGTGGGAGATCACCGGGACCGAGGAAGCTGACGTCAGCTACATCCGTAAGCGACTCACGGAGATCGCCACGGTCAGCGGCGTCCCCAGTAACGACCTCGTTCGATCCATCGTCAGGAACGCCATCCTGTATTCCAATGCCTTTCTCGTGAAGGTTAGGGACGAAAGCCGTAGTTCTGGCAAAGCTGTCAAACGGGAAGACAAGCTGCTGGAACCGATCGCCGGCTACTTCCCACAGAACCCCCGGTCGATTACCGCAGAGAAGAACAAGTGGGGAAAGCTATCAGCCTGGCGGCAGGGAGATGCGAGCAAGGATAAGGTCGACGCTCTCCTGATGCAGTTGTTCAAGGATGGACAGAACGGTCGAGACGGTGGCGTGTCCGTCTTCGCCATGAACAACGTGGTCCACTTCGCATACAACCGCGAAGAAGGGATCATCTTCGGCAGCCCTCTCTGGGGCCCCGCCATCGAAGACATCAATGCCCTACGTCGTATGGAAGAGGACGTCGAACACCTCATAAGAGAGAACGCCTTCCCCATCAAGCAGTGGAAGGTCGGGGACGAGTTCCAACGGGCAGAGTCAGAGGACCTAGAGGCCAGACGGGTAGAGATCAACAACAGTGAGCCTGGAGAGACCTACGTCACAGGCCACAACGAAGCGATCGAGGTCATCGGCACCAACCGGGGTATGGACCCGGCGAAATCCCTCGAACACTTCGAAGAACGAGTCTTCTCCGGACTGAACGTATCCGCTGTGGAACTCGGTAGGGGCGGCACCGCCAACCGAGGTACAGCCACCTCGATGGTCCAGCAGCGTATAGAGACCTGCAAAGACTTCCAGAAGGTTGTCGAACAGGTCTTCCATGACCGCATCATCGTGGAGTTATTGGCTGAACGAGATGGAAGAGCTGTAGTTCCAAGTCCCGTCAGCGCCCTACGTGTGGCACTCAAGTTCCGAGAGATAGATATCGACGCCGAGATATCGAAGGCCACTCATCTCGCAGACCTATACTCCAAGAACGTCGTCACTCGCACCGAGGTCCGAGAAGGTCTTGGTCTCGATCCGAATGTGGATGAAGACGATCTGATGCTCGAGAACGTCACCCTGAAGGTGGCTGCGGTATCCGCTGCTGCTGGTGACGATCCCTCTCCCGACACGAAGAACCATCCGACGAATCAGCACGGGACCAAGAGGTCCAACGGAACCAAGAAGAACGACGTCGTCATGTCCGTGACGGAGGAAGACTTTCCGCAGGTCGCTATCAAGTCCCTGCCGTCTGGAACTACGGCTTTGGAGGCACGGGCCCTTGCTAACGACACGGCAACTGCATGGAGGCATTCGACCCAGGTTCTGGTGGATTCGATCCACTCATCGGACGAGGTCGACATCTCCCTCCTCCCCTATCTGTTGCAGGCGACTCTCGTCGACGACTGTCTGGATCATCTTGCTAACGTTGGGGATGCGGACTCAGTCCTTGTGGGTGTGAGCAAGTTCCTGGATGACTTCTCCCTGGGCAAGCCCCCAGAAGACGTCGAGGACATGGTGGGTAGCGTGGAGCGCATTCAGTCCGCTTACTACGAGATGGCACAGGAACTCTTCGTCAAGACGGCATTCCTGAACCGAGCCAAGTCCGACGTCCATGTGATTGTGGCGAGGGATAGCACGTGCCAAGACTTCAACGGGCAACTCGTGGCGAGCGCCACCTATGCGGACATGCCTCCTCACCATGCCGAATGTCAGTGTCAGTTGCACCAGGTCGCTGTTGCCGACTCACACGTGCCACAGACGGATCCAGTGCCGTCCTTGAATGACATCCTGGACGTCTGGGTGCCGGATCAGTTGGTTGAGGACCTGCTCGCCTTTCCCCGCTTCGACAATCTGTCCGAATACTTCCGGTTCCTGGTGTCCTTCCTGACGGATAGGGCGGGCATACAGACCTCGCACAGCCAGGAATCCATCGAGTAACCCGAGACCCCAAGCCTAAGCTGTGAGCGGGTCAGACGACGAATTGGAACCACCATGAACGACTTCTATGATGAGATTCACTTAGAGATACCGGCAGGATCACGAGGTCTCATTGACAGTGTGAGTCAGACGTCCAGGCTCATGTTGACGATCGACACTTCCCATGCCGGCATCCCCAATCTCAACAACCGTATCTACCGCCCGGACATGATGAAGCGTGGCGCCCTCTCGATGGTCGACCGTCCGGTGGTGAAGCACCACAACGACTGTGACGACGCCATCGGGATTGTCACCGACGCTGAGTTCGTAGACATCGCTACGGACGCATTCCGCAGTGCACACCCGAGCTTCATGAGGGCCGGGTTCTGGACGAAGGACACGCCCTGGGATGACATCTGGACGATGTCCCCAGAAGGACTGGCAAAGCTCGTTGCTCGTGCCCAGGTTACCGATCAGGACGCCCAGGAGAAGATCCTCGACCGTCGGTTCCTGAGTGTGTCGATCAAGTTCCGCACTGACGGTTTCGACTGCACCTGCGGGTTGGAGAAAGCGGACTACTGGTACGAGCCAAAGGAGGACGAGGAGGATCTCTGCTCCTGCTCTCCTGGCACAACCGATAAGGACGGTGTGCAGCACTTCAATGTCCCTCGCAGCCTTGCCTACCCCCATCTGTCCATCGTGAACGAGCCTGCTGACGAGAATGCCAAGATCCTCGACGCCGAGTTCGTGGACATGCGGATCTGGGACAGTTCGAGAGTCGTGGCGCCCTCCCCCTCCCCGGTCTATTCCCTACCGTCCACCCCAGAAGACCTCAAAGAACTAACAGACAGAATAGCCAACATCGCCCTGGGAGCAATAAGAAAAGACTCCGCCGGGGAAGAGAAGCCCAAGGACATGGGCAAAGACATCCCCTTCACCGATCCAGACCAAGTTCCAGAGACCTTCAAGAACAACGACTGGGATGAAGATGCCCTCGCTGAGAGCATCGAATCCGGGGCATTTGTCCAGACATATATTGTTGAGTCAGATGACCCCAGTGCACTTACGGCAGCACTAGCATCAAGCCTCGCTTCCATCCTCGAAAATGAAGTGGAAACCGGGGACGAAGCCGACATTCAGAGTGAAGCGAACACCTCCTCCGAGGAGATCACGATGACACGAGAAGAACTTCTGGCACTGGATACAGTCCAGGAGCTCCTCGAAGAAGCCAAGCAGCAGGGCGCCGACTCTCGCAATGAGGAGGTCGATTCGCTCAACGAGAAGCTGGATACGGCAAACGAGGAACTCCAGTCCAACCAGGACCGCATCGACGAGATAGAGAAGACGGCTCTGGTAGACAAGCTCATTGACCTCCGTTGTGCCGATCGAAAGGTCAGTCGAGAAGACGCTGGCGAAGATGTCATCCAGGAGTGGACGGACGGGCTGATGGCTCGATCCATCGAGAGCCTGAACGACTCCCTCGAAGACGAAGCATCACGGATGGTCATCTCCGAAGAAGACGAGACTGACGAAGAGCCGGAAGTCTCTGCCACTGACCCCGTGGATGACCCAGGTCAGTCCGTGGAAGGCACAGACGACAACGACACCAAGCCCAAGACGGAGCTCGGCGGGTACCTAGCGGATGTTCGCCAGTCCCTCTAATAGGAACTTCAGTTACGAACGTAAGGCATTCATAGGAGCCGACATCGATGTCAGCCTTTACCAGTAAGTCGACCAGCGCCACACGAGGCGAAGGTAATCGAATCGCTACGAAGAGGTCCAAGCGGATCTGGGGTGGGTACGAAGGCCCGGGTCAAGTGCCCGGAACCGTATTCGGCGGCGCCCATGTCACGAACCAGACCCTTCGCCCCGCTGCCTTCCTTCCGATCAAGGAACTCAGCAACGCCTCGAACCTTAAGGTTCGTCAGACGCCCATCGTTCTGTATGGTGGAACGATCGTGTCTCTCTGGGAAGACTCCCGTGAGACCGACATAGGTGGTAGTGGGACGATGGCTGCGGAGAGCCCTGCGTCGGCTGCCCCTCGTGCAGCCCTCGTTGCCGCCAATGGTGGCACGTGGTCCACGACGGAAACGCCCTACTCGCAGACCGACTCCGATAACGGTGTTCGGGTAAAGGCTTCCGATGCGATCATCGCCGATGGCACCACGAGTCGGGCAGCTATCGAGCCGAACAAGCCGGTCGGCGCCTTGATGTTCGACGCCTATCAGAACATGTCGGAAGTCTACCGAGAGTTTGACCCGCAGGAAGGCGGCGTGACCGTCCTTCTGCACGGCTACACTCGCTTCCCGTATGCGGCGAAGAACAAGATTGGTTCAGACGCCGCTTGGGCGATCAAGACGACCTACGCCGATGTCACTCCGGGTGGTTCTGGTGTTGGCGATGTTACACTCGCTGATACCAACAAGACATGGACGGTCGTCGGGGTTGGTAAGATCATCAAGGACGGTCCTCTGTCCCGTGACATCCTGGTCACGAGTGGCGCCACGACCGGCGAAGAAGAGGACCTGACTCCGCTGATCGACTGGGATGCGACCCGAGCCGCTGCTGCGAACGTCATCGTGCTTGCACAGAGCCCGTCCGACGTTACGGTAGTTGAGTTCACGGGTTGGATGGTCCGTACTGCGATCATCACGGCGTTTGATCAGACGGCGAATACGATCACCGTTGACGACGCCACCTACCTCGGTGGAGCCCTAGCCAACAACGATGAGCTTCGTGATGGCGAAGGCAGTCTGATCAAGGCAACTGGTCCCGCTGTCAGCAACGTCATTCCGGTAGACGATACCGACCTGACGGCCGCAGCTGGAACACTTGGCGTCGGCGGACGCATCACTGTCCAGCTCGATGCCACCACCGTTGCTTCACAGCTCAAGCCGGACACGACCCTCGCAAACGGCGACTACTTCATGTCGGGCCAGTGGGGTCAGATCGTGAAGTTCACGCCGGAAGTCGATCCTGCGGATCAGAAGCTGGGTCGGGTGTTCTACGTCGAACCTGCCGGCGCCCATGCCCGCAACTTTGCCGAGAAGGTGGAAGTCGTCAGCGGCTTCGATCTGACAGGCGATGACACCGGCGGTCTCCCGGCGTTCCTCTTCGACGAGTTTGGGAATGCGCCCACTACCGCCCGTGCCGTCTGGGTCAACCTCGGCGCCAAGTAACCTGATCTAGTTCTGCCCAGACCTCTGACATATGGCGTCATGTCTGGGCCGACCTCACAAACATATACGGAGTGAAAGTAATGGCTCTCTCTCAGATGGACGACCAGGCTAAGAGGAACTATCGTGAAGCCTGGCGTGACTCTGTGGACACGGTCACAGCGATCTTTCAGAATAACGGGCTGATGCCTGCGGAAGCGAAGTCTTCCGACGGTAAGGTTCGACCGATCGC
>Ga0098052_1000269_pt1 | contig 32415 bp, 37 predicted proteins | sample 15_taG_FD_81591 | JGI IMG/M metagenome (GOLD analysis project Ga0098052, IMG submission 81591) | Marine viral communities from the Subarctic Pacific Ocean - 15_ETSP_OMZ_AT15312 metaG | ecosystem: Environmental > Aquatic > Marine > Oceanic | place: Pacific Ocean | collected 2015-01-18
ATGGCAGTTGATAAGCTAAAAAAATTGGTGGAGGATGAAAGAATTAGTCCTTCGGTTAGACTCGGTGCTATAAATTCTATCTTGGACAGAACTGGTTATCAAACTACTCATAAAGTTGAAGATGTTACTGGTAAAAAATCTGACGAGGAATTACAAACAGAGTTAAATCATTTATTATCTTCTATTATGGTAGATAAAAAAGATATTAACTAAGGTTAATTATGCAACCTGACGCATTAAGACAGAGTTTTGAGGTCTTGCACCAGAAAGTAACTGCAATTATTTACTATTGTGGTACAACTTATAGTAAAGATGCAGAGCTTATGCGTATAATTAGAGAGATTGCAGAGCCGTTGGACGATTTATATAGCCATTATTGGGAGCTAGATTTAGAAATAATAAGCAAAAATGAGGATAATATACTAAATTGAGTGAACAATTAGAACGTGCAGTAGAAATAGCTAAAGAATTAGAACGTAGAAAGGCCACAAATAAACTAGCAGACTATAAACCTTATAAATATCAACAAAAATTCCACAATACTGTAGCATCGCAAAGATTACTTATGGCAGGAAATAGGATAGGTAAGTCGTTTTGTGGTGCAACAGAACTTGCGTACCACTTAACAGGTAAATATCCTGACTGGTGGGAGGGGAAAAAATTTGATAGACCTATTAGGGCATGGGCAGGTGGCTCATCTAACGAAACAACTAGAGATATATGCCAAAAAGAACTAGTAGGACAACCCGATGATCCGTCAGCTAGGGGTACTGGCTCTATACCACTTAACGATATAGGCGAAGCTACAAGAAAACCAGGTGTACCTAATGCTCATAACTCCCTTGTTGTCAAGCACGTTACAGGTGGTTGGTCAAGGTTAGGTTTTAAGGCATATGAAATGGGTAAAGAAAAATGGATGGGGGAAGCTGTAGACGTAGTATGGCTAGATGAAGAACCACCACCAGCAATATATAGCCAAGCATTAACAAGAACTGCAGATAGAGGAGGCATTGTATTTATGACCTTTACTCCTGAAAACGGAATGACAGAAACAGTTGCACAATTTGTAAACAATTTAAAACCAGGACAAGCATTGGTACAAGCTGGGTGGGATGATGCACCTCATATGACACAAGAAGTAAGAGACCAAATATTAGCTGCTTTGCCACCACACGAAAGAAAAATGAGGGAACAAGGTATACCACAACTAGGTTCTGGTCTTGTATTTCCTATTGCAGAAGATGATATAATATGCGACCCAATAGAAATACCTACATATTGGCCGAGATTATGTGGTATTGACTTTGGTTGGAATCACCCTACGGCAGCAGTTTGGATTGCATGGGATAGAGATGCAGATATAGCATACGTTTATGATAGTTATGCTATGCGACAAGAAGCTGTACCTATTCATGCAAGTGCAATTAAAGGTCGAGGAAACTGGATACCTGTTGTCTGGCCTATGGATGGTAGACAAGCAGATAAAGGATCTGGTAAGTCGCTTACAGAACAATATAGAGCAGAGGGTTGCAATATGTTGCGAGAACATTTTAGTAATCCACCATCGCAAGGACAAAGAGATGGCACAGGTGGCAACTCAGTTGAAGCTGGAATACAAGAAATGTATACCCGTATGCAGACAAAAAGATTGAAAATATTTAAAAATCAAGATAAACTATTACAAGAACTGCGTATGTATCATCGTAAAGACGGAAAAATTGTACCGATCAATGATGATGTTATTTCTGCAATGAGATATTGTGTTATGTCGTTAAGGAAATCTAGGATTAAAAATTATCAACCTAGTTACATACAAGCAGAAAGTGAGTTTAATGTTTTCGCATGAGGAAAGAACACAAGAGTAAGACTGGAGGTTTAACTGCAAAAGGCAGAGCACATTTCAAAAGAACAGAAGGTGCTAATTTAAAACCACCAGTAAGCAAAGGGAAAAACCCTAGACGTGTTAGTTTCGCTGCAAGATTTGCTGGAATGAAAGGACCTATGAAGAAAAAAGGTAAGCCAACAAGAAAAGCATTAGCTTTAAGAAAATGGGGATTTGGGAGCGTAGCAGCAGCTAGAAGTTTTGCTGCAAATAATAAGAAGTCATAGGAGATTATAATATGCCAAGTGGAAAAGGAACATACGGAACAAAAAAAGGTAGACCACCTAAAAGGAAATTTAAATAATGGGTGGAGTATTTAAAGCATTTGCAAGTATTTTTAAAAGTAGTAAGAGAAAACGTCCAAAAACACCAGAACCTACTATGCCAAAAGCAGAACTAGCACAACTACAACGACAACGTACATTAGGTGCAGGACATGGTGGACAAACTATTATGTCTGGTACAAGTGGTGCAACAGAACAAGCACAAACTGGTAAAACTTTATTGGGTGGATAGTGATAGAAATAGTTTCTACTGAAGAATGGAAAAATAAATGTTATGAATGGATAAAACCTAAAGCACATTTATATTCTGATAATGAAAAATTTTCTTATATAGGAATAATAGAAGATAAAAAAATATTAGGAGTTATTTTGTTTTCAGATTATGATGGCAACAATATATTTGTTCATGTAGCACTTGATAATCCAAGAGCTTGTCAAAGAAAAGTTATAAAATTAATGTTTGACTATATATTTAATCAAGCAGGATGCAGTAGAGCTACAGCAACTTGTAATAATAGTAACAAAAAAATTAAAAAATTAATTGAAGGTGTTGGTTTTGAACAAGAAGGTCTTATGAAAAATGCAATGCAAATAGACGAAACATATGTAGACGCAGCAGTTTACGGAATGTTAAAGGAGAATTGCAAATGGGTATGAAACCAAAAATGCCAAAACCACCACCAGTAATAGATACTTCTGGTGAAAGTGCAGCAAGATTAGAAAAGGAAAGAAAAAGAGCTTTAGAAATTGGCAGAATGGGTAGAGCTGGAACTATACTTACAGGTGGCGAAGGTGTAACTGAAGAAGCATCAGTTGGTAAAACTATATTAGGTGGTAGTTCAAGGAATACATATTAATGGAAGAAAAATTTAATTATATAAAAAAAAGAATGAACCAAATGGAAGGAAGTAGGGGTACTTGGGAAGATCATTGGCAAGAAATACTTGATTATGTAATGCCAAGAAAAGCTGATATTACTTTTAAAAGAACTAAAGGGGAAAAAAGAGCTGAAATACTATTTGATTCAACAGCTATTACTGCTAGTAATTTACTTGCAGCTAGTTTGCAAGGCACATTAACATCACCATCATTACAATGGTTTTCTATAAAAGTTAGAAACGAAGAATTAATGCAAGATAGAGAAGTGCAATTGTGGTTAGAAGATTCATCAAAACGTATGTATAACTTGTTTAATGAAACAAATTTTAACACTGAAGTGCACGAGATGTATCTTGATATTGTTACTATTGGAACTGGTGCATTATTTGTAGAAGAAGGAAATGGTGGTTACGAAAAAAATCAAATACATTTTAACACAATGCATATTGCAGAATATTACATACAAGAAAATACTTCTGGTTATGTAGATACTCTTTACAGAAGATATAAATTATCAGCAAGACAAGCTGTGCAAGAATTTGGCGAAGATAATCTTGGTGAAAAAGTATTAAAAGCTGCAAAAGAAAAACCTGATAAAATGTTTAATTTTATTCATGCAGTAGAACCACTTGAAGATTACGAAAGGACTATGGGTAAGTCTGATACTAAATTGCCATTTCATTCATGTCATGTATGCGAAGAAGATAAAATGTTTGTTAGAGGTGGAGGATATAATGAATTTCCTTACCTTGTACCTAGATGGTCAAAAGCAACAGGCGAAATATTTGGACGTTCACCATCATATAATGCATTGCCAGATATTAAAACACTTAACAAAGCAGTAGAAATAGGACTTAAAGCATGGGCAAAAGCTATTGATCCACCATTATTAGTACAAGATGATGGTGTAATAGGTAGAGTAAGAATGACACCTGGTGGTATTACTGTTGTCAGAAATGATGCAGCAATTAAACCTTTACAAATTGGTAGCAATTGGCAAATAACAGATTTAAAAGAAAACCAATTAAGAACAGCAATACGTCAAGCATATTATTCTGACCAGTTACAATTACAAGATGGTCCACAAATGACTGCTACAGAAGTACAAGTAAGATACGAACTTATGCAAAGACTACTTGGACCAACACTTGGTAGATTTCAATCGGAATTTTTAAACCCACTTATTGATAGGGTGTTTGGTCTTATGTTTAGAGCTAATGCATTTTTACCTGTACCTGAAATCATACAAGGTGAAACAATAGATGTTGAATATGTTGGACCACTTGCAAGATCACAACGAATGGAAGAAGCAGTTGCAGTTGAAAGACTTTATCAACTAGCTATGCAAATTGTACAATTAGATCCATCAATAATGGATATTATAGATCATGATGAAGCAATAAGAATGAGAGCTAATTTATTAGGTGTTCCTAAATCTGTTTTAAGAGGAAGAGAAGAAGTAGATGAAATGAGAGAAGCTAAAGCACAACAAGCTGCTATGGAACAACAAATGATGCAACAACAACAAATGGCAGAAGTAGCACAGAAACAAGCAGGTATAGCATCTGAAATGGCAAAACCAGAAACAAGAGAAATTATTGAAGAAGCTACACAAATAGCTGAAGAAGATGATGTAATGTAATGATGGATGCAGATAAACAACTTAAACAATTAGAAGGAGATTATCAAACCACTTTTAGTACAAAAGAGGGCGAAAGAGTTTTAGCTGATTTAGAATCAGCTTATTATCATAGGAGTTCTTTTACTAAAGATCCTTATGAAACTGCTTTTAACGAGGGGAGTAGAGCAGTAATTGTCAGAATACTAAATTTAATACGCAGGAGGAATAAATAATGTCTGACGAACAAATGACCACCGAGTCACAAGATAACCCAGAAACAACTGATCAAAGTTCAGGTTCTGTTTTAGGGTCTGGTACAGTAGGTGATAATCAAAACTGGAGGGATACTCTACCCGAAGAATTGAAAAATGACCCTACTCTACAAAACATTAATGATGTTGAATCACTAGCAAAAACTGCTGTGCATCAACAAAAAATGATAGGCAATAGAATACCTATGCCTAAAAATGATGAGGAAAAAGCAGAGCTGTATAGCAAATTAGGTAGACCAGATGAACCTAAAAACTATGAAGTAGATGTGCCACAAGATTTTCAAGAGTATTTTAGAGAAGAGTCAATGAATGAGTTTAAAAATGTAGCTCACAAAATTGGTTTAAATAATGAACAAGTAAAAGCTCTTATGGATTTTCAAGTTGCTGAAATAAATCATGAACTAGAAAATAAAGGTTCTCAAATAAACGTGCAACGTGAAGAAGTAGAACAAACTCTAAAACAAGAATGGGGTTTTGAGTACGATAAAAATGTACGAGCAGCACAAAGAGCTTTGCAAGTATATGGCGACAACGATGTTCTTGAACTTATGAATACAGAAGCAGGTAACCACCCAGCATTAATTAGAATGTTTGCTAAATTAGGTGGAGAAGTTACAGAAGATATGGCTAAGAATACACAAAACAATAGGTTGGCAGTATCACCTATAGATGCAAAACAAGAAATACAACAAATAATGAGTGATTCAAAACATCCATATTTTGATGCTGGACATAGAGAACATTTAGAAGCTGTTGAAAAAATGCGACAATTACACGAAAAAGCATTTGGCAATAGTTAATTTTTTATGATATAATTTGCGTACCAAGTTCGCCCTTTTAGGATAACGAATCGGTTAGCCGTATGTGGCTTTAAAACATAGGTTTCCCGTTAAGGATAAAGACCGATTTAAAAATTTATTTTAAGGAGGACTGAATTATGTCTGTACAAATTACAACAGCTTTTGTCGAACAGTATAAAAGCAACGTATTTCATTTGGCTCAGCAGAAAGGTTCAAGACTTAGAGATGCCGTTAGAACAGAAACAGTAACTGGTAAAGCACATTTCTTTGAAAGAATTGGCTCTGTTGCAGCACAATTAAGAACGTCACGTCATTCTGATACTCCACGTATGGATACACCGCATTCCAGACGTAAAGTGTCATTAGATGATTATGATTGGGCAGACTTAATTGACAACGAAGATAAAGTAAGAATGCTTATTTCCCCACAATCAGAATATGCACAAGCAGGTGCATGGGCTATGGGTAGAGCAATGGATGATGCTATTATTACAGCAGCTACAGGAACATCTTATGGTGGAGTAGCTGGTGGTACATCAGTAACACTTCCATCAGGAAATAAAGTAGTACATGGTAGTACAGGGTTAAATCTTGCAAAACTACTATCTGCTAAAGAGATTATCGATGCTAGTGATGTAGATCCAGAAGAAGAAAGATTTATTGTATGTACAGCAGGTCAAATTACAGACCTATTGAACGTAGAACAAGTCACATCTGCGGATTACTCTACAGTAAAAGCATTGGCACAAGGTGAAATTGATACTTATTTAGGATTCAAATTTATCCGTACACAAAGATTAGGTACAGATAGTGATGGAAACAGACAGGTATTAGCATTTTGTAAATCAGCAATAGGACTTGCAGTTGGAGCAGATATTTCAACTAAAATTTCTGAAAGAGCTGATAAAAATTACGCAACACAAGTATTTTTATCAATGACAGTCGGTGCAACTCGTATCGAAGAAGAAAAAATGGTAGAAATTGCCTGTACGGAATAAAATTTAAAACAAGGAGGACATTAACATGGCCGTAACAACACAAAAAAGCACGGAGTACACAAATAGAACTGCTACTCCTTTAGTAACTGCAAATGCCGTAGCTGACAAAGGTAAATTAAGAACATTACAATTTACACATAATCAGGATGGCGTTGGAGATGCTGGTTCAACTGTTACCCTTGGGAAACTCCCTGCAGGTAAAGTTAAACTATTAGGTGGCTTATCAAGATTCTATTGTAACTGGACAGCAAGTTCACAAACAATGGATATTGGATGGACAGCTTACGAAGACTTAGATGGCACAGCAGTATCTGCTGACGCTGATGGTCTAGTAGATGGTTTAGATGTTGACACAGTAGGTTACTTTGATATGGAAGGAAACACTGCAGCAGGTAAACTGCTTGGTGGAAACTATACATTTGAAAGTAAAGGTGGAGTTGTTATTGTAGCTACAGCAGTTGGTGCTTTAGCAGACGATGACGATTTAGTAGGTGTAATTACCTATATCGTAGACTAATACGACAACAAAGGGGGGTAGCTTCGGCTACCCTCTAAAGGATAAAAATGGCAACTGAAGTTTCAATATGTTCAAACGCACTTAGAAAATTAGGGGATGACCCTATTACATCTCTTACTGAAGATACAGAAAGAGCAAGACTTTGTAATAGTTTTTATGAATCATCAAGAGATTCTTTACTAAGATCACACCCTTGGAATTTTGCAATAACCAGAGCAACACTTGCACAATTATCAACAACACCAGCTTATGGTTTTGCATATCAATATGCATTGCCTACAGATCCATACTGTTTAAGGGTTTTGGAAATGGAATATCAAGACTACATATTTAAAATAGAAAACTTAGCAACTGTTGGTAGAGTTTTATTATCAGATGAAAGTACAGCTAAAATACTTTATGTAGGTAGAATTACAGATACAACATTATTTGATTCTTTATTTGTAGATACATTAACTGCACATTTGTCTGCTAAATTAGCTTACCCAATAACTAATAGCACAACTTTACAAGCACAAATGCAACAACTTTATCAAGCAAAACTTTCTGAAGCACGAAGTGTAGATGGACAAGAAGGGTTTATCGATGACCTTGTTTCAGATACATTTACGGACTTTAGAAAATAATGGCAACAACAGGTTCAACAGTAGTACATCCTTTACAAACTAATTTTACAGCAGGTGAAATTACACCTAAACTTGCTGGTCAAATAGATTTTACTAAATATAAAAATGGTGTAGAAACTTTAGAAAATATGACTGTGTTTCCACAAGGTGGAGCAACACGAAGAAGTGGCACTAGATATGTAACGGAAGTAAAAGATTCTTCTGCAATAACAAGATTAATCCCCTTTGAATTTAGTGTAACACAATCGTATGTTCTGGAGTTAGGAAATTTATATATAAGATTTTACAAAGATAATGGTCAAATAGTAGAAGCTGACAAAACTATATCGGCTATTACCAAAGCAAATCCAGCAGTAGTAACAGCAACTTCACATGGATATGCCGATGGCGACCATGTATGGATTAATAATGTTGTAGGCATGACAGAAGTAAACGGAAGAAGATATACTGTAGCAAACAAAACAACAAATACATTTGAGTTATCTGGTGTAGATTCTACTAACTATACAACATATGGTTCGAATGGAGATGCACAAAAAGTGTATGAAATATCTACACCATATACAGCAGCACAAGTTTTTGATTTAAGATTTGCTCAGTCAGCAGATGTTATGTATATAGTGCATGAAGCACACGAACCAGCAAAATTATCACGAACTGCCCACACAACTTGGACACTTGCAAATATAGATTTTGGAGATAAAGGTCCATACTTAGGAGTAAACGACCCATTTGATTCTGATTCTGGAACTACAACTATGACTCCACAACAAGCTGGAACAGGCACTGATAAAACTATAACTTTAAATCAAACAAATGGAATAAATGGTGGACAAGGATGGTTAGAAACAGATATAGGAAGAATAGTTAAATTTGGAGTAACTGGTGCAGCTTTAATTACAGATATTACAAGTACAACAATAGCTGTTGCAACAATTACAACAGCATTTGATACTGCAAATGCAAGAACAAACTGGCAATTAGGAACATGGTCAAACACAACAGGATGGCCACAAACAGTTTCTTTTTTTGAACAACGATTAATTTTTGGTGGTTCAACATCATATCCACAAACTATATGGGCATCGCAATCTGGTGCTTATGAAGATTTTGATGTAGGCGATGCAAGTGCAGCAGATGCATTTATATATACTATTGCTTCAAACAAAGTTAATTTAATAAGATGGTTAGCACCTATAAGAGATTTATTAATAGGAACAGCAGGTGGTGAATTTAGAATTGACAGACCAGTAGGCGACCCTTTAACTCCTACAAACGTAAACATTAAACAAGAAACTACATACGGAGTATATCCAGCACAACCTATGCAAATAGGTCCTAGTGTTTTATTTGTACAAAGACAACAAAGAAGAGTAAGAGAATTGGGATATAGTTTTCAAAACGATGCTTACGTTGCACCAGATCTAACATTACTTGCAGAACACATAACAGATAGTGGTATTGTAGATGTAGATTGGGCACAAGAACCAAATGAAATATATTGGGCAGTTAGAACTGATGGAACATTATTAGGTATGACTTATCAAAGAGAACAAGATGTTGTTGCTTGGCATAGACATATTATAGGTGGTAAAGCAGCTAATTGTACAATTACAGTTACAGATTATGCCAACATACAATCTGGCAGTAAACTTACATTTACAAGAAGAGATGGTACAGAAACTACATTTACATCTACTACAGGTACAGCAGGAACAAATGAATTCCAAACAGCAACTAGCAATAATACTTCTGCTACTAATTTAAAAACTACAATAAATGGACACGCAGATTTTACAGCTACAGTAGCTTCTAATGTTGTAACTGTGTCAGAAACAACACCTGAATCTACTGGATATTTAACTGTAGTAAGTCAAGATGCTGTTCGACTAGCTAAAGTAAACGAAAGTCAAGCAAAAGTAAAATCAGTAACATCTATAACAGAAGCAACAGAAAATCAAGTGTGGACAATTGTAGAAAGAATTATCAATGGTGCAACAGTACAATACGTTGAATATTTAGACAACACATTAAATCAAGATTCTGGATTAGCAGGAACAGTTACAGGGTCTAGCACTACAGTAACAAACCTTGACCATTTAGAAGGTGAAACAGTACAAATACTTATAGACGATGCTGTATATCCAAAACAAAAAGTAACAAATGGAGCAATAACAGTTAGTTTACCAAGCACATTTGCAAGTAAAACTATAGAAATAGGATTAGGATTTAAATCAAAACTTAAAACTTTAAACGTAGACGCAGGAGCATCAACAGGTTCTACTGCACAAGCACGAAAAAAAAGGTATAATGAAGTTATTGTTAGATTTTTTGAAACAGTAGGTGCTACTGTCAATGGTGACCAAATACCATTTAGAAGTTCAGCAGATGAAATGGGTGCACCAATACCAGCATTTACTGGAGATAAAAGAGTAACAAATTTAGGATGGGATAGAAATGGGCAAATTACTGTTGAACAAACACAACCATTGCCAATGACTGTTCTGGCTATAACAGGAACATTGAAAACAAGTGGATAGGAGATATAGATAATGGTTTTACCAGTATGGTTAGTACCAGCTTTAATAGCAGGAAGTACAGCAGTTAGTTTTATGGGAAGCATGAATCAATCTGCTAATTTAAGAAAAAGTATGTTAATTGATAGACGTAATGCACAAAATAGAGCTAATCAATTAAAAGATATTGCTAATAGAGAAGCATCTAAAAGATTAAGTACATTAAGAACATTACAAGCTGCAAGTGGAACACAGTTAGGTACAGGATCAAATTTGCTGCAAACAGTTGAAACTTTAAAACAAATAGACAAAGCACAATTTTACGCATCGCAAAATTTAAGAATGGAATTAGATCAAATAGACGCAAGAGGTTCTAGTTTGTTAGCAAAAGAAGCATACAGTCGTGGAACTAATTTGTTAGGTGGTGTGTTTAAAACAATTGAAGGAGGAACTAATTCAGGTTTGTTTACTAGAGCAGATTAGTTATAAAATAAATGGGAATTAAAATACCAGATCAAGTTGTATCAGCACCTTCATCAACTAGACCAGCACAAGATAGAGATTTAAAAGATATAGGTCAACAAGCATTAACTGGCACAAATGCTTTAAATATAGCTTTACAAGCAAGACCTGATTTTGAAGCATTACAACGAACTGTAGAATTAGGTGGAGAAGTAATACAAGGTGTTGAAGATGCTAGAATTGAAAGAGAAAATATAAAAGATGCTAAAAAACTGTCATTAGATGCTATAGAACATATTTCAGAACAAAGTGGAATACCACATACTTATGAAAGTTTAAAAAAAGCAAATAGCGATTGGAGAAAAAAGCAAGAAATAGATTATAAAAAAAAATATAAAAACGATAAAAAAGGTCTAATGGAATTTGAAAATAAATATCAAACTGATATTTTGTTAAAACATGAATCAGATTCAGTAAGCACATATTTTAGAAAACAAGCAATAGGTTCTATTGATACTTCTAAAGAAGTTTATAGTCTTTATTTAGATACTGTTTCAAATTCTGAGAATACAGGACCAATTTTATTTCAAGAATACGAAATTGCTCGTAAAGTATTAGAACAAACTCATGCAAGAGAAAAAGGTATTACAGACGTAAACAATCCAGATCATGCTGTAAACGAAGCAGAATTAAAAAAATTTGCTTGGATAAAAGGATTAGAAAACACTACTACTGCTACAACTATAAATGGAGAAAAAGATTATTCAGTTATTCAAGATAGAATTAATGATAGTGATTATAATTGGGAAAAAGAACATGGATGGAAATTAGACGAAAAAGAAAAACTTGCTTATAAAAAAGAAATTAATAACAGAGTAAACGAACAAAAAGCACGTATTGAAACTTTTAAAAATAAAAAGAATTTATCAAATTTTGAAGAAATTACAACAAAAGCACAAGCTATTTATAATAATGATAAACTTACAAAAAATGAAAAAGACATAAAATTTGCTGAATTAAAAGAGAAAGCAAAAATTATGGAATTTTATGGTCCAGAAGGTAAAACTTTACAAAATACTATGGGCAATATTGTAGATAATGTAGCTATAGGTGGAAAAGATACTAATTATAATTTATATACTGAAATTATAAATGGAATTAAAACTGGTAAATACACAAGCATGACAGATAAAATTCAATTTGGAGGAAAAAATGTACCAATTATTAATTTAGTAGGTTCAGTAATATCTTTTGAAGATCATAAGAATTTAAAACAAATATTTAATGATCCTAATTTACGAGAAAAAATTGCTAATGATTTAAAACTTATAGATACTTTAGCAGACGGAATATTAGAAGCAGGTGCATTTAATAAATATATACCAAAAGATATAATTTTAAGAAAATCAAGTTTAAAAGGTATTCTTAGAAAAAAAATTCAAGAATATTTAAAAGAAAATCCTGATTTAAAGGTGTCACATGTAATTGCACGACAAATTTTAAAAGATGGAGAAATAATAAATAATCCACATTATATAGATAAAGATGGATCTTTAAGCGAAGCATTTGAATTTGCTCTGCAAGATTATATAAAAGAAAAAACTTCTGGTTTACCAACAACTCAAACAGGTGCTTATGCTAAAACCAGAGAACAAAAAACTAGAGATCAAGTTATACAAACAAGAGTTAAACCAGGAGTAGGATTTTCAACACAAAAACATACTGTTTACGTTCTTGATCCTAAAGGATCAACAACACCAAAAGATGCAATAGTTGATAAATTTATAAATAGTGTAAAAGATTCAAAAGGTAAAAGTTTACCTATTGTACAATGGTCAGATAAAGATAAAAAAGATGCTGCTAATGCACTTAAAAAACAAATAACTAATTCAGTAGCACTTCGTGGAAATAGAATAACACCTGGACAAATACTAATTATTGTTAATGATATATTAATAGAAGCAGGATTAGAAGAACTAAAGGATTAATATATGTCAACTATTGATTTAAATCTTGAAAGTCTTATAACTGAAGATTTTATAGAACAAGATAAAGCTAAAACTGTTAATCCTTTTGGACAAAAAGTAAGTAAATCTTCTGAAGATGTAAATTTAAATATTGATATTGATATTGATGATGAAGAAGAAACATCAAACAATATTAATTTAAACATTGAGTCTTTAATTGAAGAAGATCCTTTTCCTGCAAAAAAAATAAAAAGAGCTAGACCAGGATTAATACTTCCTGCTACTACAATTTTTGAACCAGATTATACAAAAGTACAAGAAGATTCGCAAGGATTTTGGGCAGATGTATCAAAAACTTTGGTTGGAGAAGATGCTGATTGGGGTACTTATTGGGAAAGAGGATTAGGTAAATCAACATTTAATTTAATGTTGCAATATTATAGTGATCAAAATAGAGGTTATGATTATAACAAAGCATTTGGAGTTGAACCAGAAGATACAGGAATAGCAGAAAGATTTTTTGAAACAATGGTAGGAATTGGAGCTGATTTAATTCCATTTTTAGCAGGTTCTATTCCTGCAGGTATGGTAGCAGGTCCTGCTTTAGCAGCAGGTGCTGGTGCTTTTGTAAATGAATCTATTAAAACAATGTATTTAGAAGCATTAGAAAGAGGTGATGTAGATACATTTGGAGAATTTTTTGACATATTTGTAAGAGAAGGAATAAGTGCAGGAATTAAATCAGGAGCTACTTTGTCAATAGCATTAGCAGCACCTGGTGGTTTAGCTTTAGCAGGAGTAAGAGGTAATTTTCTTACAGATACATTAGCACAAGTTACAGCAATGAACGCATTTGGTACTATGATAAATGGACATATGCCAACTAAAGAATCTGTTATTAATGATTTATTAACATTTGGTGCTTTTAATGTAACTGGTGCAGGTGCACAATTTGCTAAAAGATTTGCTATACATGAAGCTAAAACAATAAAAGGACGAACAAATTTAGTAGAAATTTTTAAAAAGAATTTACTTCGTGATCCTGCAAAAAGAGAAGGAATATATAGTTTAAATCCTTTATTTATTCCTGCTCCAAAAGGTAAGCCACCTAAAATTGAATATGGTCCACAACCAGAAAGTAAAAGTTTTATAGCTGGTTTAAAACAAGCTTTAACAGTAGCAGATGAAGCAATAGCTGGTTCAGGCAAAAAACCTAAAGTAGATACTATAATAAAACTAGATAAATCAACAGCTAAAATTGCAGAGAATATGAAAATAAGTGATCCTGTTGGTACTTTTATGGACAAATATAATCCATTGTCAAAAGAAAGACGAAGAACTTTCCAAGAAGAAATGGTAGACAAGTTGTATCCAGTTAAAGAAATTGTAAGAAGAGTAGATGATTTTCTTAATACTAAAAGAGATGCTTTAGGTGAATTAAGTCCTTATGAACTTCTTAGAAGTGGAGCTGGTAGTATTAATAAAGCTACAACAGCTTTTACAAGAGGTACTTTTAGATTTGGTGATTTAAAAAAAGTTGGTAAAGGATTAAATGATATTCTTTTTGATTTGTCATATACAAGAGTTTCAAGAAAAGATGATGTTGGTTTAGGCAGTATTGTAAAAAGAGATGTTTTAGGTATTAAAACTAAAAGAGTAAACAAACCAGCAATAGAAGTTACAGAAAATTTTAAAATATTTAATGTTTATTTAATAGCTAGAAGAGGTATTGAAAAATATTTATGGGCTAAACGAACAAGAAGTAAAGATTTAAAAGAATATGAAACAAAAGAAGCACAACAAAAGATAAAAGAGTATAACGATGCTATAGAATTACATGGAAAAAAATATGAAAAAATGGCTAATGAATTATATAAATATCAAAAAGAAATATTAGATTATGTAGAAGCATCTGGAATAATAAGTAAAAAATCACGAAAAATGATTGAAGAAGCAAACAAAGATTATGTGCCTTGGAATGTAGTTCAAGAAGCTGGTATGAGTGCAACTGGAAAAGGAAGAGGTTTAAAAACTTGGACAGGATTTATATCAAAAAGAATAGATTTAGAAGCTCCTGTAAATTCTATTTATGCAAATACTTTACATTTAGTAGCTTTAGCAGATAGAAATGTAGCATTAAAAAGTTTTTTTGAAATGGTGCAAAAAAATCCAGAGTTAGTGCCAGAAGTAAAATTAATTGAAAAAACTAGCAAAAGCAATATGACACAAAAAGAAATGGATCAATTACATTTATCAGAATTTGGAAAACTAAAAGAAGTAGAGCCAGGACTAGAAGCTCTAAAACCTGATGGATTTTTTGAAACTACTACAAGTGCAACAACAAAATCTGCAAAAATTTCTTATTTTGAAAATGGACAAAAAGTTACATATTCTGTAGAACCTAGATTATATAGATCTCTTGCTCAATCAAGAGATATAACTACTAATTTGTTTGTAAAAATAAGTCAAAAAGCTGCTCAAACTTTAAGAACAGGTGCGACTTTAACACCTGAATTCTTTTTGCAAAACATAATGAGGGATGCATATGGTTCTGCAGCAGTTAGCAAAAATTGGCATATACCTTTTGTAGCAAGTGCAAAAGGAGCAGCAGCACTTATAGATGATTATTTAAGAAGATCAAAAGGAATGTCAGGCAATGAAATTGTAGATATGTATTTAAGAACTGGAAACGGACAAGCTAATTTCTTAGAAATGAATAAACAATATTTAGACCCTAAAATGGTAACAGAATTCAAATCTGGACGAGAATATCATAACGAAGTACCACAAGGACAAATATCTAAAGTAATGAATCTTTTAAATACAATAGGTTCTTTTGGTGAAAATATGGCTAGGGTTGGCGAATTTAAAATTACTTTAGAAAAATTACAAAGATTTCAAACAGAACAACCTGGTTTTTTTGATAGACAAAGTGTAATTAATTTAGGTCCTTTAGGACAAATTAAAGTAGGTTCTGGTTACAAAAAAAGACATGGAATGAAAGAAAGAGAAATGTTAGAAAGAGCTGGTTTTGAAGCTAGAGATTTAATTGATTTTGGAAAAGCTGGTTGGACTGCTGAATCTTATAATCAATTAGCTGCTTTTTTTAATGCAAGAATTAGAGGGTACGACAAATTAGCATCATCTGTTAAAAATAGACCATTAAAAACTCTTGCTTCTTATACATTAACAATGACTGTTCCAAGTATAGGTTTGTGGTTTTTAAATCACGATGATCCTGCTTACATAGGTTTGTCAGAATTTGAAAAAACTGCATATTGGAATATACCTTTACATAAAGTTCCTTTAATTGGTGCAGACGAACCTTTATTTATAAAAATACCTAAACCTTGGGAACCAGGTTTATTATTTGGCACAGGTGCTGAAAAAATGTTAGATGAAATATATGACAAAGACCCACAAGCAGTTGATGATTTTTTAATAGATATGGGCATACATCAAATAAGAACTGGTTTAGTAACTTTGCCAACTATTGCACAACCTTTGTTAGAAAATATGGCTAATTTTAGTTATTTTACAGGTGGTCCTTTAGTTCCAGAATCTAAAAAAGCATTATTACCACAATTTAGAACTAGGAAAGATACTTCAGAAGTTGCTAAATGGATAGGAAAACAAATACCATTTGATCTTACAACACCAATAGCAATTGATAATTTTATTCAAGGATGGACAGGAGGTCTTGGTAGAAATGTAATGAAAATGACAAGTGCTTTAATTAGAGGTTTTGATCCTAAACAAGATGTTTTTAATATTTGGTCAGATGATTGGGTTAAAAACGTAAACAGTATGCCAATTATAAAAGCATTTTTAGTAAGAAGTCCTAAATATAATTCATCAAATGTAAGTAAATTTTATAAAAATTTTAATAAACTTAAACAAACAATTTCTACTATAAATCGTTTAGAAACAGAATTTAAATTTGATGAAATGGAAAAATTAATGTTAACACCAGAATATATAAAATATGAACAAGTAAAAGATTTAGCTGCAACTATACAAGATTTTCAAAGTTTAATTACAGAAACTGAAAATGCACCAGATGATATTATGTCTGATAATGATAAAAGAGATATTATAGATGGATACTACAGAGCATTAAACGATTTAGCTGCTGCTGCAAATAAAATCTTAGAAGAAGAAAATGTAGAAAAATAACAAATTTAATGATAAACTATAGAGGAATATAAAATGGCAATATCAACAACAATAATTAAGAATAGTTACAGTGGTGACGGGTCTAATGATACCTTTGCTTACCAGTTTAAAATCTCTGCAGATGCAGATTTACAGGTTATTATCAGGTCTGCTCTAGGTGTAGAAACTACAAAAACCCTTACTACTGATTACACAGTAACTGGTGCAGGTAATGCAACTGGTGGTAACGTAGTCTTTGAATCTAGCGATATACCTACAGCTACAGAAACAGTAGTAATAAGAAGAGCTACAACTCAAACACAAACACTTGATTTAGTAGAAAATGACTCATTTACTGCTGATTCTGTTGAAAGTGCTTTTGATAAGAACCTTGCAGCTATTCAAGAATTACAAGAACAAGTTGATAGGTCTTTTAAAGTATCAAGTACCAATACTATTACATCTGCTGAATTTACAACAAGTGCTGCAGATAGAGCTAGTAAAGCTATAGGATTTGATATTTCTGGAGATTTAACTACAATAGCAGACTTTTTACCACAAGGTGGAGATTCTGTACTAATGACATATTCAACCACTACTGCTGATGCTGACCCTGGTGCTGGTAAAATAAGATTTAACAACACTACAATAGCATCAGTAACTGCAGCATATGTAGATGACGTAGAATACAATGCTACAGACATATCTGCATGGGTACAAACTTGGGATGACAATGCTACCAACTATACTAATAGAGGTAGACTAAGGGTACAAAAGGCAGGAACGCTTGATACATGGGCAGTATTTAATATTACAGCAGCAATAACAGATGCTTCTGGTTATAGCAAAGCTACACTAGCTCATGTAGATAGTTCAGGTACTTTTACAGATGCAGATAAAGTATGGGTAACATTTATAGCAAATGGTGTAGATGGAGTAAACCCAGGATATTTTTACAAATTTGATTCAGGAACAAGTGATGCTGACCCAGGAGCTGGGGAAGTAGCTTTCAATAATGGCACATATTCAAACATTACAGAGATTTATATAGATGATGTTGACCAGCATGGAGCAACTACCCAGACAGATACTATTACATGGGATGATAGTACAGCAGGTAATAAAGGTTATGTTCAGTTTTCTGACATAAGCGATAAGACTACCTATGCTAGATTTAAAATAACAGGCACAGCAACAGATGCGTCTGGCTACAACAAACTAGCAGTAGCACATCTTGTTTCTAATAATACGTTTACTGCAGGAGATAGTCTTGCAGTAACCTTTACAGCATCTGGTAACGATGGTGCAGTACCTGGATATCTTTATGTATTTGATACATCAACTACAGATGCCGACCCAGGTGCAGGTGAGATTAGATTTAATAATGGCACATATGCTTCTGCGACAGAAATTTATATAGATGATGACGACACTAATGGTGTAACAACATCAACAGATGTTTTAACTTGGGATGATTCTTCATCTACACCTAAAGGATATTTACATATAGTAGATACAGATGACCCAACAACATATGCTAGATTTTCTATTACAGGTGCATCTACAAATGCAAGTGGCTATAACAAATTAACAGTAACATCTTTGGTATCTAATAATACATTTAGTGCTGGTGATATACTGTCAGTTCATTTTACTAAAAATGGAGATAGGGGAGCATTACCAGGATATAGTTATAATTTCGATACTGGAACAAGTGATACTGACCCTGGTGCGGGAGAAATTGCATTTAACAATGGTACTTATGCTTCAGTAACAGCTATTTATATAGATGATGTAGACCAAAATTCAGTAAATACTGTAACAGATGTGTTGACATGGGATGATTCAACTTCAACAATAAAAGGGTATTTGCATATAGTTGATACTAACGATTTATCAACTTATGCAAGATTTTCTATAACAGGTTCTTCAACAGATGCTTCGGGTTATAATAAATTAGCAGTAACTCACATAGCATCTAATAATACTTTTTCTGCTGCTGATAATTTGTCAGTACACTTTACACGACAAGGCGACAAAGGAGATACTGGTTCAACAGGTAGCACAGGTTCTACAGGTTCTACTGGTAGCACAGGTTCAACTGGTGCAGCAGGTCCTAATGCTCAACTGTCAATGACATGGAACAGCTCTACCTCTGACGCAGATCCAGGAGCAGGTAAGATTGCATTTAACAATGGAACACTTGGTAGTGTATCAATTCTTTATGTAGATGATGCAGATGATGCAAGTGCAGATATATCTGGCTTTGTTCAAAGTTGGGATGATGTATCTAACTCTGTAGCTAGAGGTATTGTTACAATAACCAAAGAAGGTACAGCAAGTACATATGCAACATACAAAATTTCTGGTAGTGTAACAGATGCAAGTGGATATACAAAAGTACCAGTTACACACGTTGTAAGTTCTGGTTCATTTAGTAATACTGATGGAGTATCTGTAGCTTTTATTTATAGTGGAGCAGATGCAGGGTCAACAGACTTAGTTAATGATGCTACACCACAGTTAGGTGGAGATTTAGATTTAAACGGGAACAACATTGACTTCCCAACTACTGCAAACATTTCAGATTGTATAGATAGTGATACAATGAGTGGTGCTAGTGCAACTAAATTAGCTACTTCTGAGAGTATTAAAGCATACGCTGACACAAAATTAGCAGACATTGTTTCTGACACTTCTCCACAATTAGGTGGAGATTTAGATTTAAATAGTAACAGTATAGATTTTCCTAGTACAGCAAACATATCTGATGTTAAAGATGAAGATAACATGGCTAGTAATTCTGCTACTATGTTGGCTACACAACAATCTATTAAAGCATATGTTGATGCTAGTGGTGGCACAAGCACAGCAAACTACAATATGATAATCAATGGAGATATGCAAGTATGGACACGAGGTACAACCATTGCAGCTACTAGCACAACTACTAATACTGATGATGATTCTTACACAGCAGATAGATGGATTTTATTAAGTGATGGAGATGATATTGTAGATGTAAAACGGTCAGATACGTCACCTGATGATGGTTCATCTAAGTCTATGTTACTTCAGGTAGAAACAGCAGATAAGAAATTTGGAGCTATGCAGATTATAGAAAACTGTAATTGTCATGAAGCATTAGTTAGTGGCACAGTAAGTCTTTCATTTAAGATGAAAACATCTGATGCTAGTATAGACGATGTAAGAGCAGCAGTAGTAGCATGGAGTGGTACAGCAGATACTGTAACAAGTGATATAGTAAGTGCTTGGGAAGCAGAAGGAACTAATCCAACATTGATTGCTAATGCTACATATGAAAATACACCAGCAAATTTAAGTCCAACAACAAGTTGGGCAGAATATAAAATAGAAAATATATCAGTAGATACTAGTTCTACAGGAAATTTATTAGTCTTTATCTGGTCAGGAGTTACTGACGTAGAAGTAAATGATGAGTTATACATTACAGATGTGCAATTAGAAAATAGTGCAACAGCTAATGATTTCAAAAGATTAGACATAGAAACAACTAAACAACAATGTGAAAGGTATTATGAGAGCAGTATGACTTGGGGAACTACTGGAGCTTACCAAGGTCAAGAAGTAAGTTTAGGATGTGCTAGTGCAACTTTTGGTGCAACAGTAGCTAATTTGAATGGTAGAAGATTTAGAACTCGTAAGAGAACAACACCTACTGCAACTATTTATCACCAAGACGGAACTGCAGGAGCAGTGTATAGAATACATGATGCACAAAAAACAACAGGAGCTGCAGCACAACATGTAACTGACTACGGCTTTTTGTTTGTAAACAAAGCAAGTGCATTTAATCAGGGTTATGCTTATTATTATGCGTATATAGCGGAGTGTGAATTATAATGGCAAAAGTTATACAATCAGTACAAAAAGTAAATGATTTAGCTGGGAATGAAACAGAGGAACTTAAAGTTGTTTATACAAACGCAACTTTATCTAGTGTACCTAAGGTAACAGCTAACAAAGATTATAGGCAAGTACTTGCATGGGTTGAAGCAGGTAATACTATTACTGAAGCAGATTAAGAATGATGTTAAATGTGCATGAATTAAATGTAGAATTAGCCAAGATCAAAGGCGACATTAAAATGATTAATTCACACATTGAAATAATTAAAACTAACCACCTTAAACACATTGAAGATGATCTAAAAAATATAAGAAAAATAATGTGGGGTGTAGGTTTTATGATGATGACACAAATGATTGTAGTTATCAGGGAGTTTATATTAAAATGAATAAAGAGATATGCGACTGCGAAAAAACAAAAGAAGAATGCGATTGCGAAGGCAAAGGAACTAACTAATGTTTGGTCTTGGTTTAGTATTTAGTGCTGTTAAAACTATTGGCAATGTTATGCAACAGCGACAAGAAACTAAAAGATATAATGCTATGGCAGAAAGAAACCATGCGTATCGTATGGCACAAGGCGAAATAGAATACCAAGCACAAGTAAGAAGTGATAACCAAGACGGATGGAAAGACGAATTTGTTTTAATAGTAGTATCATTACCATTATTAGTATTAGGATATTCTGTATTCTTTGGAGATGCAGATACAAAAGCTAAACTAGATTTATTCTTTGCATACTTTAATGCATTACCTCAATGGTATCAATGGTTGCTTATAGGAATCTTTGGTGCTATCTATGGACTTAAACCAGCAGCAGGTATGTTTGGCAAAAAATGAAATACTTAGCATTAATGTTCTTGTTGTTATCTTTTACGGCAAATGCAACAGACAATTCTACGGCAACACAAACCAATACAAGTGGAAGTAACACTACTATAAGTGGTGGGTATACTAGCACAACTACTAATAACAACGATGGTCAAACTAATACTACAACTTCGACCACAACTAATGCCACCACACACAATAATAGTACCAATAACAATTCTGAAACACAGCAGATTCCTGTAGGTACAGCAAACGCACCAAGCATGAGTTCTTATTCACAAGACCTGTGTACTATTGGTGTTAGTGGTGCAGTGCAAGTAACTGGGTTTGGTGTTGCTGGTGGTACATATTTTACAGATGAGAATTGCGAAAGAATGAAACTAGGTAAGCTGTTGTATGATTTCAATATGAGGGTTGCAGCTATAGCTATACTATGTCAAGACGATAGAATCTTTAGTGCTATGCATCATGCAGGTACACCATGTCCATTTGAAGGACAGATTGGAGCAGCAGCAAAAGCACAATGGAAAAAATATGATGTGGAAAGACCTGACTACCAAGAGTATACAAAAAATTTAAGAAGAAGAAGAGCTATCGATGCAAGGTTAAACAAGGTATTAGAGAAACGAGTCAATACAGAATTTGAATTGTATGGCGATGATGACGATGAAAAATAATTTTGTTGGTTGGTTTTATTTACTAATCACTTTTATGGTAATAGGTTATGCTTGTTTTGCTGAAGATATAACTACCGGTAACTTACTACCTAACGGAACTAACAATGCTAGTAATTATCAGAACGTAGATACATCTATTCCTAATGTTACAACTAATGGATTTAACACAACAGGTAACATAAGAAACTGGGGTCAAGAGTTGGAAACAACAGGAACTGGTGGCATTAATGTTACTGGATCACTTGTTGGTATTACTACAGGCGATGACACAACTACACAAGATAAACTAAACAACGGGGTTACACTTAACTCTACAACTGTAGTACAGAACTGCGAATACCAAGGATCTAACTGGCAATGTGGTCAAGCTAAACCCGGACAAGATACATATACTACTACGGTTAGCATATTAGATGAGAGTGGCAATGTATTAGCAACTGTAAACCAAGTGCGTAATAATGATGCAGGGTATGGTAGTAATGCATACAAATATACTGATACTGTTACATACACAGGCACAGGCAGCAATCAATTTTACTGGGCATGGGAAGGTGTTGATCTAGGTTATGATACTTACGGCACTAATCTTGGTGGACCTAACTTGCTTGGTGCTAAGTTGACTATGACATATGATAATATAGTATTACAAACAGAAACAATTGAAGAGATAGAAGAAGTATTAGATGAGTTTATAAGATGGGAAGAAGAGTTTATTGAACCCGTCATAGAACCACCTACAGTTGTTGTATTACCACCTGTATTTGAAGAAGAATTTTTAGAAGAATTTGTATTAGAAGAAGAACCAGTAGTAATAGAAACACTAGAAGAATTAGAAGAAGAGTTTGAAGAAATAGAAATTTTACAGGTCTTTGGTGGCCCAGAAATAATCGAAGAACCTTTGGAGAGTACAAATAATGAACCAGAAGAAGTTGAACCAGAGATTGCACAAGCTATTGAGCTTGAAGAAGAGGTCATGGAAAACGAACCTACAACAACTGCCAGTACCGAGGTGGAAGAAACTGCACCAGAACCTGAAGTGGAGTCGACCATAGCAAAAGAAGAAGTTGTTGAGGAAGAACCTGTTGCACAAAAAGAAGAAACAATAGAAGAAGATGTGCCTACTGTAACAGAAGAACCTGAAGATATAGTTGCAGAAAAACCTAAGATTAAAGAGTTCTCAGTAGATGTAGCTAATGTAGAAGCACAAGTTAAAACTAGAGTCAAATCAGTTGAACAACAATTACAAGCTGTTAGTATTATTGCTGCTAAAGCTATGACTAAAACACAGGTAAATCTTGGCCAATACATTAATAAAAACAATCAGATGTATGATAATAGACAAATTTATGAGAACAAAACCTATAAAGATGTGGTATTATTAGATGAATATATGGTAAGTATATATGCAAATGACAACAGGGTAGCACAGATTACAATGAATGATCCTGTATTAAAATATCAAAATGATTTGCGTGAAGCTACATTTAAAAGACAACAAGCTGAACGTGAACTAAAAAGATTACGAGGTTTTTAACATGGATGTAGTAGAAACATTAAAAAAATATGCAGTATTAGTTGGGATAGTATCTACGTTAGGTGGTGGGTTCTATGCTTGGGGTGTATTTAATAATAGACTTGACGAGCTTGAACAATCTACTAGCACTAAAAAAATAAAAGACCTAAGCAAACAAGTAAACATACAAGACAAAAGACTTGAGGTTCTTGAAACTAGGTTTAATGAATTTAAAATCACAGTACAAAATCCATTAAAATATTAAGGAGGACACATGAGTTTAGATAAAGATAAAATCAAAGAAGAACTGAAAGAATTTTCTGAAGATGCTGCTGAAGTTATTGGAGATGCACTTAAAAAACATTTCTGGAAATCAGCTAAAGCTGCTTGGAAAAATTTTTCTATTGTTCAAAAACTATATGTTGCTGGTGCGTTTTTTATATATTCGTATTTGTTATATTGGATTTAAACTAATTTCTTAATCCAGTTGCCATCATCATCTAATACCATTGGAAGTAGTCGTGGGATGCCATCTAATATAATGCCACACCCAAGTATGAATCTAGTTTTAAAATTTTTTGCATAAGCAAATGCTAAAGACTTTTGATTTATAAGGCATCCTACATTCATTCCAAAAAATAAATTATCAGGATTAGCCCACCAAGATACAATAAACTTAGTATGGTAATGACCTTGGACACAGTTCATACCCATAGTTTGTGATACCTTTAATACATCTGCTGCCTTGCCATGAGTAAACAAACATCTTCTACCATTTGATAAAGTAATAACTAGGTCGTCAACCCATTCCCATTTTTTTGTACCAAGAAAATCTCCATAAGATTTAAGGAACTGTCTGCTCATACCATTTTTTAATGCTCTACGAAATACCATAGATGAATGATTAGATTCTACTTCGATAACTTTTGGAAACACAGATTCAAGTTCTTTGATATACTCACGAGCTAGGGTTAGCTCATCCCCTGGAGATGGTAAGTCAGGATCATGGTCATGCATATTGATAGCATGAAAATCTAACAGATCTCCAATGTTAATTATATTGTCTGGTTTAAATTCTTTTTTGACTGCAGATAAAAAAGCAAACGAATCTTTGTGGTGATAAGGTATGTGTAAGTCGCTGATAATTAAGACTTTTTTATTCACAATAATACTTTACACAAGTTATCCACACTAATCAACAGACTTGTGTGGTGGATTTAATTTTTCAAACAAAGTTAGCAATCTTCTTTGAAGTAAGTTTTTAAACTTTTCTTCTGTTAAATCAAATAATTCTTTATCATTTAATTTTGCATGACATATATTTTCTGATGCTACAGTAAACATAATATCTTTTGCAACTTCATTTACAAAATTTGTTATCATTATTCTCCTCCGTATTCACTATACTGTTCTCGGAAAAATGGTAAAGGTGCATCTTGTGGTCGCTTACCGTCCATGTAATCTTGTCCATGTCCATATCCTAAATTGTATGCGAAAACGAATAATTGTTCAAGTTGATTTAATTGACTATCAGTTAGTTTGTGTGTTGCTGAAAACTTGTCAGCATTGTTAAACATATAGCCAACGTACTCGCCAACAGAATTAAAATCAGTTGCTTTCAACATAACATCTTGCCCATCTTCTGTTAATATATTTATAAAATTACGCATAATACCTCCTTGATTTTTTTTTATTTAAATGTAATAATAGAACAGGTTGTTGAGTTTGATTAAACATTGGTTTGGTAACGTAGAAAGCTAAGAGATTAGCACTAGAACTCAACACTTTTCTCCTTGAAATAATCACAAAAAGAATTTACTCTGCAATAGTGTTGACACCTTACATCCTCTCCTGCTCTAAAAACTACAGTACATCCTTTGCCTTCTACTAATTTTTTATCTTTTAAATATTGTTTAACTTGGTCTTTGTTATCTAATACACGAAGAGCAGTTTTTCTACCATCTTTCATAATGGCATACTTATCATCCTTTCTCCATCTTTCTTTAGCAGTACAAACATCTAATTCTTCTGTAGATCCAACAAGACTTGCTTCCTGATGTGCTTTGATCCTAGCTAATACATAATTGTCTTGTTCTTCTTCTGACCATTTGCGTATTGGTATCATGACAACTTGTTTCTTTGGATAGTTATCTGATGTCATAGTTTTTAATTTAGACCAATCTCTAAGTATAGCCATAATAGATAACGATTTAATTTTAAGTTGTTTACCACGTTTGTTTTTCATAGGAGTATCTGTATGCCTAGATAAGTAATCTAAAACATTTAATTGTTGTTCCCATTCTGATTTACCATTCTGCATTGCATCCAAAGCTGACCATGCAGATGTAACTTTAAAATCTATAAGTTCTCCTTTAGCTGTAAGCAGATCAAACTGTCCAGACAATGTCCATCCATTTACCTCATGAAATAATCTAAGTTCAGATATATCTTCATCAGTTACTGCTCGTTCAATAACAGAGTGGACACTACTACCAAGCAATGCAAAAATCTTATCTGAAACATCTTCTTCTATTTCATCCCAATGTTTTTCTTCAAGCACTTTTATACGAGGTGGTGCAATCAAGCGAGTTGTGGATATGTCGCTACCTGACCCATCATAAGGGTCGTTTAGCACAGCTCGTTTGATTACACTGGGTAAATTAGATTTGTTTGTTAGTTTCATATTTAAAAAGGAACATCATCTGTGCCAAGCTCAACACCATTGTTCCCATCTCCCATGTCAATGTCGTTGCCTTCTAATTCTTTACAACGCATAACCATTCTTCTTATGCCATCTGACAATTGATTAAATGCTTCCTTGTTGCCTTGCTGATATTCATCAACAGAAAAAACAAGAGCATCATTGTATTGTTCTGGCATATCATCTCCTTTAGCTAGTGGCATAATGCCAGAGATTTTTGATTTACCATTGTTGCCTTCTAATACATTAAGCATACAGGCAACTCCTTTTAAATTAGAAATGTCAAACCCTTGCTTTTCAGTTTCAGTAAAAGCTCTACCTCTCCAAGAAGTCAAATCTGCCCCCAAGTTAGACTTCTCGTGAAGAGATAGAGTATAGAATTTACTAATTGTCATTGGCTCTCCATTCATATTGTCTTGACTAGGTATCTCCCAGATCAACATGACCTGTCTTTTCCATGATACCTCGCCACTAAATTCTTGTCGCTGTGTGCCAAGATCTATAATCTTTACACATCTAGCTTTGTGAACTCCTGCTGGTACTTGGGCATATCCCCCACTACCATCATTCGTTGTTGCTACTATTCCCATAATTAAAATCTCCTTTCTAATCAGTTTACAAGAGTTAATTTACCCTGTCAAGAATTAATTGACAAGAGTTAATAATAGTTTAACTTATCTTATTATGGATAATGTAATTGAGATTAAATATAAACTAGCGACCAAAAGAAAGATTGAAGTTGTAAACAAATATGGTGGGAAAAGACTGAGTGAGATATTAAAGATCAGTCACCCTGCTATATCTAAATGGAAAGTAATTCCACCTTATAGAGCATATCAGATAGCCCAGCTTGGGGATTTTGAAATGGAATACATAAGACCTGACCTAGATTTATCTGTTAATTTATAACCCCAGTTTTTAGAGAGAACTGGGAAACTCTTTTCTAAACTTATAACTTACCATTAAGTAATGCATTCATAAGTTTAGTTGTATCAAACTTAAAGTCTCGATGCAATGGTGGATGCTTAGTTGCTTTCAACTGTTTAGTTTTTTTAGTTGAAACAGTTTTAACAACTTTTTTTTGTTTTGTTTTCATACTAGACACCTCCTATCTTATTTAGCACTTAACTAAGGTTAACATGTTTAAAACTAAATGTCAAATTGAGGGTATGGCACAGCTATGCGACACCATTGCGACAGCATAGCACCATGCTATAGTTCTGCCAATGGCAAAAGATAACTCTTCAACTACACCTACAACTTCTTTCTACACCTACAACTTCAAACAAGATAGCAGTTGACAGTAGCTACAGCTTTGTGCTAAATTAAGAAGAGTTAAGGAGGTATGATGAGAAAGTCAGTTAAGCAAGAAGCAAGTCCAGCATTTCAATTTTATGCTAGTGATTGGATTAGTGATCCTAATAGATTGATGATGTCATTAGAAGAACAAGGTGCATACATTCTGTTATACTCTCATTGTTGGAGAGGACATACTATACCTACTGATATGGAAGTATTGGCAAGGATGTGCAATTGTTCACTTGATAAGATCAATAAAATATTTCCTAAGATAGAACATTTGTTTGAAAAAAAAGATGGTTACTTGATATGTTCACAAGCTGAAGAAGAAAGAAGAGAACAAGCTATTAACAGAAAAAGAAAAAGTTTAGCAGGAAAAAAAGGAGCAAAGAAGAGATGGGAGGAAAAAGAATAAAATGGTTAATGCTTATAATGGTCAAGTTTTTTATACTGATTGTAGTAGTTATTATGAGTTCCTTTCTGTTTTTGGTGAGCAACACAGTTTTCAAACTTTTGATGATAAAGGGAAAAATAGGAAACTTATTAAACAATTTCATGGAACGATTAAAGAACACTTTCATGCGTTAGCTGAATTGAATAGGCAGGGAGCAGGTGTATTTTTTTGTGTCAATGAAACTAATTTACTAGGTAGGACTACTGAACACATAACAAAAGTAAGAGCTTTGTTTATAGATTTAGATGGCACACCATTACCTACTGAATGGGAATTGCAACCACACATTATAACCAACACAAGTCCAAATAAGTATCATGCGTACTGGTTAGTTAAAGATGTACCACTTGTTAGTTTTAGTTTGTTTCAAAAATCACTTGCTAATAAATTTAATTCTGATCCAAAGGTTCACGATCTCCCGAGGATTATGAGGATAGCGGGATTCTATCATTTTAAAAAGAAACCATTCCCAGTTACCATACATCAGATTGCTTCAAGGATTGAGCCATACACAAGGGCAGAAATAAAAAATGGTTTAGGATTAAAAAGACCAGAGCAAAAGGTTTATACATTTGACAAGTCAGAATACAAAGGCAAGTACACAGGCACAAGACAAGGTGCGACAAAAGGCGACAGGCACGAGCAACTTGTAAAGATTCTAATTGCTTGTAGAAAAAGAGGGGAAACTTTTGAGTATGCAAAAGAGGAAGCATTAGAGTTTGCTAGAAACTGCAACCCACCAGAGAGTCCAAGAGAAGTTATGTTTCAACTAAACGATATATGGAGAAGATATGCACCATAAATTTACAGTATTAGATTTGTTTAGTGGCATAGGTGGTTTTAGTTTAGGTTTAGAATCTACTGGTTATTTTGAAACCATAGCTTTTGTAGAGAAAGATCAGTTTTGTCAAAAGGTATTAACAAAAAATTTTAAAGACATACCAATCGAAGGAGATATAAGAAATGTTAAAGGACAGAAATATGAAGCAGATGTGGTTACTGGGGGATTCCCCTGTCAACCATTCTCAACAGCAGGGAAAAGAAAAGGAACAGATGACGACAGATATCTCTGGGATGAAACTATTAGAGTCATCAAAGAATGTAAACCCAGATGGTTTATTGGGGAAAATGTTGAAGGTATTGTTAACATCCAAGACGGCATGGTACTCAGACAGGTGCAAAACGATTTGGAAGAACAAGGTTTCGAAGTCAGGTGTCTTATTATTCCAGCTAGTGGCAAAGGTGCATGGCATCAAAGAAAAAGGGTTTGGATTATTGCCAACTCCAACAGTAGGTTGCGAGGAAGGGGGAGAGCAGTCGAACAGGGTAGAGCAAACAAAGTCTGGAAGTTTTATTCTAAGAAAGAAGAACAAACCAGAATCAACATTTGGAGCAAAACTATCGGACACAATGCTGTACTTAGAAAAGAAGATGTACCCAACACCGAACACAAGAGATTCTCGCAGAGGATGCAATCAAAAACAACTAGCAACAGAAATAGACAAAGAGAATCCGAAGGCAAGGAAACTTGGTGGCAAACTGAATCCAGAATTTGTGGAGTTCCTAATGGGGTATCCTATGAACTGGACAAAAATAGATCCAAACGAGTAAAAGCTCTTGGTAATTCTATAGTGCCGCAAATAGTTTATGAAATAGGTAAGGCAATTATTGAAGGAGAAACAAGTGCATCAGCTTAGATTGTATCAAAAGAAAAGCATACAAGATATACGAAATGCTTTTATAAAAGGTAAAAGAAAGATATTGTTAGTTGCTCCCACAGGTAGTGGTAAGACTGTTGTAGCTAGTGAAATGATTAGGAGAGTAGTTGCAGGTGGCAAGAGTTGTTTATTTATCGCACACAGAAGGGAATTGATTTTGCAATGCTCTAACAAATTACATGACTTTGGTGTTAATCATGGTGTGCTTATGGCAGGTAAAAGTCCTACTCCTATGGCTAGTTGTCAAGTTGCAAGTATCCAAACCTTTACTGCTCGTGTAGATAGAGATGATTTTATAAAACCCGAAGCTGATTTGATAATTATTGATGAAGCACATAGGTCAGCTAGTGATTCTTTTAAAAACTTACTAAGAGAATATCCTAATGCTTATGTTATTGGTCTTACTGCTACACCTATTAGGTCAGATGGTAGAGGATTAGGTGGTATCTATGAAAAGATTGTGCAATGTTCTACTGTTAAAGAACTAACTGAACAAGGGTATCTTGTGCCTACCAGAATTGTAGCTCCAACGATACCTGACCTTAAAGGATTAAAGATTATAGCAGGAGATTATGAAGCAAAAGGTCTTGATAAGAAGATGAATGTGCCTAAATTAATAGGGGATGTTGTTACACATTGGATTAAATTTGCAAGTGATAGACCGACTGTTGTATTTTGTACCTCTATAAAGCATTCTAAGTATGTTTCTGCCATCTTTAACGACAATGGTATACCTGCAGGTCATATTGATGGAGAGATGCCCGAAATAGAGAGGGAAACTGTTTTGTCAGATTTGAGAAATGGCAGGATAAAACTGTTGAGTTGTTGTCAGGTGTTAACTGAGGGATGGGATTGTCCAAAGGTAAGCTGTGTTGTGCTTTGTAGACCTACTTTATCATTAGGATTGTACATCCAAATGTGTGGCAGGTCACTACGTCCATACAATAACAAGAAAGATACTTTGATAATAGACCACGCAGGAAATGTCTATAGGCATGGATTTATTGATCAAGATAGACATTTCAAACTAACTATGACTAAGGTTAAAGCTAAAGATAAAAGAATTGTAGAGCCAATAGAAAAGCAACCAGTTACTTGTCTTGAATGTGATGGAACAGTTTATATGCCAACAAGAGAGCAACGAGCTTGTCCTAATTGTGGACACATGCCTACTAAAAAAGAACAGAAGATATTAATTAAGCAAGGTAGATTAGTTGAGGTTCCAAAAGAAAAAATAGAAGTAGAGTACGACAAGAAAGATTTCTATGCAGAGCTGTTGTATTATTCAAGGCAACAAGGATACAATGATGGGTGGGCTAGTCATGTGTTTAAGGAAAAGTATAAACACTTTCCTTACAGTAAAAAAATTCCACCAAAAGTTACAAGCCAGTATGTGCTAAACTTTATTAAACACCACAATATAAAACAAGCTAAAGCAAGAGAGGTAAGCAGATGAGCTTTGATGATTTACTAGAATTTAAACTAGAGAAACTTAGGGAGATTGGTTTGAAACATGCAGAAGCTAAACGTCAATTAGCTATCATGGAACATGGTCGCAAGATTTTACTAGCTAAGTTAATGAAAGAGAAACAACTTAATAAGACAGGTAAGGAACTGCCAGTCAACGCACAAGAACGTGAAGCTAGGTCAGATGAAAGATACCAGAATCATATCACTACATTAGGTATTGCAATAGAAGAGGAAGCTAAGTGGGCATGGGAAAAAAAGATTGTCGATATTCAATTCGAACAATGGAAAACTAAAATGATTAACGACACAGTTCAAGCTAAACATTATGGATAGATATTTCTATAGATATAGTTGTTGGTGGGAGGACGCAGTATCCAAATGCGAATGGGAATCTATTGATACTGCTATTTTAACCCTTCCAAAAATATGTTATAGTGAAGGATACTTAATAGAAAAGAACAAGAATTGTCTAATATTTACCATGACATTTCAAGGTCAAGAGGTTGGAGAGCAAATGGTGATCCCCCTCAAGTCTGTTAAAAAATTAGAAAAACATAAAGATAGTAAGTTTATATTGAAAGATATACCCTATGGCACGTTCTAAAACTAAGAAAGAAAGAGAACACATGGATAAAGTAGCCAGATTAGGTTGCTTGATCTGTCGCAAAGAGGGAAATCCTTACAGTCCTGCCGAGTTACACCACATTAGAGATGTAACCCTAGTTGGTCTAGGACAAAGAGCAAAGCACACAGAGGTTATACCTTTATGCGTGAATCATCACCGGATAGGAAAGGAATCTTTTCACAATAACAGTCGAGCTTTCTCAAAAAAATGGGGAAGTCAAAAAGAATTATTAATTGAAACCTTGAATTTATTAGTACA
>Ga0098052_1000272_pt1 | contig 32247 bp, 63 predicted proteins | sample 15_taG_FD_81591 | JGI IMG/M metagenome (GOLD analysis project Ga0098052, IMG submission 81591) | Marine viral communities from the Subarctic Pacific Ocean - 15_ETSP_OMZ_AT15312 metaG | ecosystem: Environmental > Aquatic > Marine > Oceanic | place: Pacific Ocean | collected 2015-01-18
TCTTTGGAATATCGAGCAAACCCACAGGAACAACAACAACTATAGGGTTCTAAATTTAGAGGTGATAAATAATGGATGCATTTGAAGCAATGACTTATTACAAGCAGATGGAACGAGACAATCCCAATAGTGGAATGCTCCGTGAAGTCAAGTGGCAGTATGCTGACATGGCCCGGGGCGGCGATGGAGGTGAGCTCGGATTCGAAAGAAATGGAGAAGACACCTGTCGAGGTGTCAACTACAAGGGCTGCCCTGATTCGTTCTTTCAGGAGGTCTGTGCACTCATGAATTGGGTATGGTGATGGAAGATTCGAGAACAAAAGAGATGGTCAATCATCCTTCCCATTATAACACGGGAAAGATTGAGGTCATAGACGCAATTGAAGATTGGGGTCTTAACTTCTGCGAAGGTAACGTCATCAAATATGTCGCGAGACATCGACACAAAGACGTGCCCGTGGAAGACCTCAACAAGGCAAAATGGTACCTTGAGCGACTCATTAAGAAGATCGAAGATGAAAATTGCTGATTTGGTGAGGTTTCAGGAGTCGGGATTTCTCGGCACTATCCTGGAGATCTCAAAAGACTTCGGTGAATACGCTGTGATATGGATTCACGCCGATGTGAGCTTCAAGAATCCCACGCATATGAGTTTAAAAATGCTTGGTCGGACATCGGAGGTGGTCAGTGAAAGTCGGTGATTGTGTGCAAATATTTTCTATGTGTAGTATAATATAAACATACACAAAGGAAGTATCATGAAAGTTGGTGATTTAGTACAGATTATGAGGTCTTCAATTGGTGTGTCAAAGGGCACGATGGGTTTAATCATAAACACCACTCTGTCCCGATCGGGCACATATCATCATGAGGTTCAAACATTTGGAATTCCGGCGCGCCAAGGCGGTTACCGCCGATTTTTTGAAAGAGATTTGGAAGTCATCAATGAAAGTCGGTAATCTGGTTCTTCTTCGAGGCACCATGCATTCCTCATACGGCCGACAAGGCGAGATCGGTCTAGTGATAGAAACGAAATTGATGATCAACCGCAATGGATACCCCGATGCCGAGTTTTCACGAGTTATGTGGAGCAAAACTGCGACAAAGATTTACAAGACTGAGCACCTGGAGGTGGTCAATGAAAGTCGGTGATATGGTTCGAGTCTCCGGAGAGCACAGTGATGGCTGGCAAAATAAGGTGGGCGTCGTGATCTATGTGAGCGAGTACATGCCTGCTGCCGACGTCCTTTTTACCGTGGACGAACAGATGCACTTTATGATGGATTCACTCGAGGTGATATCATGACTCGACAAGATGTGAGATACCCCGGAGACTTATGTATGTTTATGAGTCGGGTGGTTCTTGTCATTGAAAAGATCGATCCTGACTGGTGCCTGTGTCAGGAGATCGGTGAGCCAGGATTCCGTAAGATACGTGAGGATGTGCTTACCATGGTGCAACCGGCATGAAAGTCGGTGACCTTGTGAGACGAACGGTATCCATTCCTGGCCTTGATAAGATTCTTGGTGTCGTCTTGAAGACGTGGGCGCACAATAGCGAGGCATGCGAAGTAATGTGGCCTGGAGGAAACATCACGTTGCCATTTAAGGCAAATCTTGAGGTAGTCAATGAAGGTCGGTGATCTGATAAAGCTACCGCAAGGCCTTGGTTACGATCTTGTACTTAGAATAATCGATAGTAAGCCTGGAATGGAGTACCATCCATATCAAACAGTCGTTCCACTAGACGAGAGTCTAGGACCATGGGACGCAGATGCATGTGAGGTGATAAGTGAAAGTCGGTGATTTGGTAAAGTATAACTGTGGACGAGGGGGTTACACCAGTACCATTATCGGCCTCATTATTAAACGGGTGCCCGACACAGACCCCGAATATTTTGCATGGGACGTTAACGGTCCCGGCGGAACCCAGGCGGTTCATGAGAGTTTTCTTGAGGTGATTAGTGAAAATAGGTGATATAGTAAAAAAAGTCTGTCGTTACTCTGGAAAGAAGGTAAGAGGCTCGACCGCGGTAATAACCGAAGTCCACAGTTTCAAGTCGGCACCAAAGCTGGACATTGTTATTCTCAATAGTCATCCTTCGGGTCGACCCCAGCGCCTGGCACATGTCTACCAACGAGACTACGTTGTAGTGAGGGAATGCGCATGAAAGTCGGTGACCTGGTAAAGTACAGGTTTCGTCTTGGGTCGGAGGTGGGCCCTGAAGGTGTGGGACTAGTGACCGATGTATCTAATACAACCGCAGTTTTTGAAAATCGTCATGCTACCGTTATGTGGTGGGGCACCTTAAGATTGCAACTACATCGATTTGCACTTCTGGAGGTCGTCAGTGAAAGTCGGTGATCTGGTGAAATGTAAAGACGAAAACTATATTTTTGGATCGGGCATCGATGCCGGCACGGGAATCATAATTCAAGTAGAAAAGTACAGTCATGAAGGCCTCAGCATATGTGTCCAGTGGTCCGACGATTTTTTGTGGTATGAAGAAAAAGATTTGGAGTTGATCAATGAAAGTCGGTGATCTCGTTAAAATGAAGTATGAGATGTGCCGGAAAATTCGCAACTCACCAGGAAAAAGTCGATCAAATGATTATACTGACCAGTATGGGATTGTTTACGGTATTGCCGGCAAGGGACTCAAAATTTTAATGCCTGATAACACTATTAAATTAGGCCTTATTAAACATTGGGACATTGTAAATTTGCCACCTCAGGATTAGACTTATCACTATAGGCCGGTCTATAAAATAGGAGAAATGACATGTCTGAAATGATTAATAAACTGATAAATTTGGATCTCAAAGATGAGACAATCGTGACACTTACTTATTCTGAGGGAACTGACGTATTTGTTCATAACGAGACAGAAGTCGAAACAGCATTGGATGAAACACATGTTGTCAACGCCTTTAGTGACCTTATTACTACGCCTGGCCTAAAAGTCAAAACCACTTATGGTCATGACGTCATGGATTCTTTGAGAGACTCTTATCTCTTAGAAGATTACCCTAGAGACTTTTCGGGTTTTTCTGAGTTTGTCGCCGATGTTATTCGTGAAAATTTTTACGATATCGACTACATAGACTACAGCGTCGAGAAGTATGATCATAAGAGAGGGTTTTGCACCCTTTCAGCAGATGTAAAGTTGACACTTTCTGAAATACTCGAGACCCGACCGCCAATTGACGGTTGGAAGGCAAGTGTTAAGACAGCAAACGGTACACTAACAATTAATTAAAATAGATCAAATAGCGGTGTAAACATCGAAAACCGTGTCTATACTATTCAAGGACATTTCTATTGCTTGAGTGGATAGACATGTTTTGTTATCAGCTCGCTTTAAAAGGAGATAAAAGATGAGTAAAATTATTGGTATTGATTTGGGCACGACAAACTCTTGTGTTGCCGTCGTAGAAGGCGGAGAGCCTCGAGTTATTGTCAACGAAGAGGGAAGTCGAACGACGCCCTCTGTTGTCGCATTTAATGACAACGAAGTCCTCGTTGGTGTTACCGCGAGACGACAATCTGTCGTAAACCCTGATAAGACTGTGTATTCAGTCAAAAGATTTATCGGCTCGAAGCTGAATGAAGTCAAGTCTGCAGCTAAAAAAGTTGCATTCAATGTGATTGCAACACCTTCTGGTGATGCATGTGTGAAGGTCGATGACAAGACATATTCACCCCCAGAAGTTAGTGCGAAAGTTCTTCAGAAACTCAAGAGAGCAGCTGAGAAGCACCTGGGTGAGTCGGTGACCGAAGCTGTGATCACTGTGCCCGCATATTTTAATGACAGCCAACGTCAAGCCACAAAGGATGCAGGAAAAATTGCAGGATTAGACGTCAAGCGAATTATCAATGAGCCCACAGCAGCAGCGCTAGCGTATGGGTTGAATAGTGATTCTGAGCAGGTCATTGCCGTGTATGACTTTGGAGGCGGGACATTTGATGTCTCTGTTCTTGAGGTTACTGGTGACGTAGTTGAAGTGCTTTCGACTAGCGGAGACACTTATTTGGGTGGTGATAATCTAGATGAGGTCATTATTGACCATCTATTTGATTCTTTTAAGGAGCAGACTGGGATTGACATCAGCGCTGATAATATGGCACTACAGCGCGTTCGCGAGGCAGCTGAAAAGGCCAAGGTTGAGTTAAGCTCAGCCCAGCAAGCAGAAATCAACTTGCCCTTCCTCACAGCTGACGCAACAGGCCCTAAGCACTTGACTCATACTTTGACTCGCTCGAAGTTTGAGCAGCTCACGGAGGGCGTGGTCAAAAAGACATTTAAGTCGTGTCGTCGTGCGCTCAAGGATGCTGGCAAGAAAGCAAGTGAGATCGATCAAGTCATTTTAGTGGGTGGATCGACCCGCATTCCTCTCGTTATTGATAAGGTAAAGAAGTTTTTTGGAAAAGCACCGCATCAAGGTGTCAATCCTGACGAAGTGGTCGCATTGGGCGCTGCTGTCCAGGGTGGCGTTCTCTCAGGCGATGTCAAGGACGTGTTACTCTTAGATGTGACGCCGCTCTCTTTGGGCATCGAGACGATGGGTGGTATTACCACCAAGCTCATTAATCGTAATACAACAGTCCCGACGAAAAAGTCTGAGATTTTCTCGACGGCAGCGGATGGTCAAATGCAAGTCGATATTCACGTTCTTCAAGGCGAAAGAGAGATGTCGATTGATAATCGGTCATTAAGTCGATTTGCGCTCGACGGGATTCCGCCTGCTCCACGTGGCGTGCCACAGATTGAGGTGACGTTTGATATTGACGCGAACGGTATCTTGAGCGTCTCAGCTAAGGATAAGGCAACAGGCAAAGAGCAGAGCATTACTATTCAAGATTCAAGCGGCCTGTCTGAAGATGAGATCGACCAGATGGTTAAGGACGCGTCGAAATTTGAAGCGGAAGACCAGAAGAAGAAAGCGCTGGTCGAGTCACGAAACGGCCTCAGCAATCTCGCACATCAGGCCGGCAAGCTGAAGGAGACGTTAGCTGAAAAGCTTGGTGACGAAGACATCTCAATGTTATCTGCTGCTATTGCCAAGGCGGAGTCAAGTTTGGAATGTGAGACAAAAGATGAGCTTGATGCCGCAACGAATGAGCTGAGTGGGGTTTTACAGCAGTTAGCAAGTCAGGCTTATGAGGCAGTGTCCCCATCAGGTGATTCGCAGGCTGGATCTGCTCCACCTGACGAAGATGTAATTGACGCTAAATTTGCTGAGTAAGAAAACTAAATCAGGAGGTGTGTCTTGAGAAATTGCAAGACCCCCGAGGCAAAGTTTAACATTAGAATTGGGCCTAGGGTTGTTAGCTGTAAAGTAGACATACCTTTTGATTTAGATCTTTCTAGGGACGAAGCTATTGATCTCGAGAACAAGGTGCATGACGCGCTAGAAAACGTGCTTCAGGATTATTGGATTTACGAAGAGGAATTTGAGCTTAATTTTGATGAGACGTTTGAAGAACTTCTCGAAAGAAGACTACAGGAGAAAAAGTCCCGATGAAAAAAATATGCTTGTTAGTGCTAATAGGCTTGTTGATGATTCTTGCCGCAACTTTACTGTTTTCGTGTGGCTCGACAAAGAATATTAAAAAAGCAGACAGTGATTACACGATACAGAAATACGATTCATGTGTAAACCCAACAGAAAGCTACTTCATTAATCAGTTTAGAGCAAGAGTCCACAGGCATGAGAATTGCATGGGTGTCAACGATCTATTAACTGTTGTTTGGATGGGGCCGCTAAGAGAGTCGGGCGTTCTGGCTGCGAGGTTTTTGGCTGTGATATTTGCTGAGAGGCAGACAAGCATTGACGCTGAGGGACGACAATTTTCTGTGTGGCATTTAAACACAGACACTTTTCCTCTTAAGGGTCACAATGGCAATATTGCATTTTTTGAGATTAAGCACAAGATGATAAAAAATGCACGATGAAAGTGGGCGACATTGTTAAGCTCATGCCAAGTAATCCCGTTTCTGGATCTATTGGCATTGTAATTCGATCGCCTTATAAAAAGTATCTTTCTACTGACAGAATTGTTGAAGTTCTTGTTCAAGGAAAAGTTCAACATATACTAGAAAAGAATTTGAGGCTGCTTAGACAAAATAAGGCTTAAATTGTGCAAAGCACCTCTACATAATGTATAATAGATATGTCTCGGAGGGAATGACCTCGAGACGATCGTTCTTTGAAAAGTTCCGTAGCTCAGATACCCACGATCCTTTTACAGGACGACTAGGCTGGTAACCAAGTCTGACAAAGCCGTGATACTCCCCAAAAACACCTTACCAACGGGGACGGGGAGTGGCGAAAGAGATTGAAGAGCGCCCTCGACGACAACTGGGGGAGGTCGCAGGTGAGAATCCTGCCGGAACCTTTCAACGAATGAAGATTTTAGGAGAAAAGAGATGAATAGCCCAAACGCCCCAACTTCAGCTGTTATCGAGGTCATTAAGACCTTTCGAGGTGTCACGGTTACCGGAGGCACGAATGGATGGTTGGTCGCCTTTGACGACCGCGGAAAGTTCCAGAACGCGCTCTCTTTGATTAACATGCTGAAGGGCTGGGAGGCTACGGCTGATCCTGGCATCAAGAACATGATTCAAATTTCTGGCAGCTGAGGAGCGTCAATGTCTGACAAGGAAATTATTCAAGAAGCTTTTGTCGCACTAGCAGGTTACAAGGACCCGTCTCGCACTAAGAAGCAACAGGAAGATGAGTTGAATCGCTGCTGGGAGATTCTGGCAGCTTCTGTCTACAAAAAGAGTTAAAGAGAGATAGATGAGCGCACCATACGATAGGGTTAATACCATCATTAAAGCTTTTCGAGGAGTCCTCGAGCGCGCCACGCCTCCTGGTACGCAAGCAAAGTTTGCTAACACAAAAGATGAAAAGCATGCGATTGTACTAATCAATATGCTTCCAGGCTGGCATGCAAAGAGTCATTCTGAACAACAGCATGTGATTCAAATTTCCGCTATTTAAAAAGCTAGGAGGATTCATGAACAGTCTCAGAAAAAAGATTATGGAGCAACTCGACCTGCTGATTGGCGCTGAGCAGAGCGCATTACCTATAGCAGATTATGATGAGTGTTACGACGAGATCGTTGATAATCTCGAGGCGCTTGTTATCGGATATTCCGTTGACGTTACGTCCGACACGCTATCTGACATTGCTGCGGTTAGGGGAAAGCTTGAGGGCTACGAACTTCAAGAAAATGATGAAAATCGATAATACTCGTGCAAATTACGTGAATTTGTTGTATAATAGAAATGTCTGGAGGGGATGAACCCCGGAAGATAGGAGAAAAGATGACAATCATTTTTCACCTTCCCACCGAAGAGGAGTTGGCACACGATCGAATGGATTTGCTGCCCCAGACTCTCAACCAGGTGGCCAACACTTACGCCCAAAATCTCACTCGTGAGATGTACGGTAACACTGAGAACACGATTCAGATCGTGATTCCTACTCGATAAAGGAGAAAAGAATGGGATACTACCCCTGGTATGATAATGATGACGACGACGCAGATCGCGGCGGAAACGATGAGTACTACACCACGTACTGTCCAGGCTGCAATGAAGTCACCGAGCACGATGTGTGCACGGATGAGTGCGTCGAGTGCTAACAGCACTATCAACATTATTTTGCGCGACGGCCGTATGGGCCGTCTTTTTAAACTGGGCTGCCAGCTAGGAGAAAATCAAGTGTCTATTCAATTTTCAGATCATACCTTCGTCTCAGACGGTGATGTAGACGGTGATGGTACCGTTCTTATTCCCCTTGAGTCTCTTGGTTATGACTCTGCCGGTCTTCGTAAGTTTGCTGTTGTTGACCGTTCAGGTCGCTCAGCTGTCTTTGAGGGTGGGTCTTGTACCTACTACTCCGATTCGGTGGCTGGTACTAAAGAGTTTGTTGGTTGGTCCTACTGGGAGTCCGAGTCTACTGAGGACCCGGATGGACCATGTGTTCATCTTATGGTACTTTCACCCGGCTTTAATGAAGCCGATTATCGATAGGAGAAAAATGTCTGTCCAAGAAGAAGCACAGGAAAAAGTTGCGCGCCTACTGACAATGGTGTGCACTGACAAAACAAACCCTGAAGCGTATGAGTTCGTGCTGGCTAAGCTGACACGAATGACAATTCTGGGAACACTTCCGGCCGGCTGCAGTCCGCGGTCATGGTCTTATAAGTCGGTGCCACCGAAGAGCACCGACCCGAACACCGAAGACGACGCACCAGAGAAGACTGGCGATGAGGACTTTAGCGCGAAGAAAGAGAGCTTCATCGCTCCGTAACAAACGACGCAAGTTTTTAAATCAGAGCAGGAGACGCTTATGCGAAACATCTATCTTTTATTTGCTACGACGCTAATAGCTCTCACGACTGTCATGATAATAAACTGTCACAACATCAAAGAGCAAGAAGAAAAAGATCAAGCATTTAAAGAATGTTTGGAAGAAGTATCCAATAAGTGTGGAAGCTTATTTGAGTATGCGACAATGCTCGAAGCTGAAAATGCACGTCTGAATAGGGAGTGTTCATGCAAATGAAGGTCGGAGACGCAGTCTGCCATGAGAAAAATCCTGAGTATGGTGCGGGGAAAATTGTATCTTTTCAACATAAACAGGGCACTATTCTAGTTAAATTTGAAAATCTTAAAGCACATACATACCATATAGCATGGGACCTTAAACCAGAGAGAAAATAACATGAAACCATTGTTTATGTGGGCAGGCGGAAAAAATAGAATGCTAAAAAGATATTCTTCACATCTGCCCAAAGACTTTGATAGATATATTGAGCCTCTTTTTGGCGGCGGAGCTCTGTTTATTTGGGCATTCAATAAAAATCCAAATGCAGAGTTTATCATTAGCGATTCAAATGTTGGAATCATGTCAATCTACAAAGCTGTTAAAAATGACATAACAAATTTTGTAGACAAATTAGACAAGCTAGAAGATCAATATCTTCCGCTAAGCAAAAGTGATAGAAAGGTATGGTACTATGAGCTTCGACATGATCATGCTTACAATTACAAAAAGTGGTCGTCTACTGAAGAAGCAGCTGTCTTATACTTTTTGCTGAAGACCTGCTTTAACGGAATTTGGCAGATCAATAAAAACACAAATGGTAGATTTGGCACGCCTTTTGGACTGGGTATTCAAAAAGGCAGTGTGTACAATAGGGAAATCGTAGATTGGTGGCACCGCGCACTTCAGAATACAATTATTCTGGACAGCGACTTTGAAAAAGTTGTAAAAAAGTACACAACACCCAAGAGTTTTGTCTTCATGGACCCACCCTACAGGGGGTGCTTTACTCATTACGAGACTAACTTTGATGACAATGATCAAATCCGTGCTGTTAATTGCCTACACCATTGTGACTCTCTAGGAGCCCACGGAATTCTCACCAATAGAGATATTTCTGATGATTTCTTTGAGCACAAGTGGCATACTGGCAAGATTCATTATTTTGATGTGACATACACTGCCGGCCGACGCAAGAAGACTCAATTCGGGTTTAAAGCGAAGCAAGCAAGAGAAATGATTCTTGTGACAAAGTAATTATTTTCATGAAGATTGGTGACCTCGTTACACTCTTGTATGAGACAGTAAAATATTACATCATTATCGGTGACGCAGGAAGGCAAGGAGAGTTCGGAGAAAAGCAATATCTACTGCAGCCCATAGTAGGCGGCCCAGAGAAAAAAGCAAGATACTCAGATATTCGAACTGTTTGTAAAATTGATAGATGTAAAAATTAAAGTAGGCTCACTGGTTAAGACCAGACGGTTGATTATTATCGATGGCCACGATTTTTCTAATCAAGTGGGGATTATAACCCACATATCAGAGGCAACACCTATATTGCCGTACCGTGTCGCGACTGTGTCGTTTGATGACAGGGTGCAAGATGGAATACTAATTCAAAATCTGGAGATTGTTACATGAAAGTCGGTGACCTAATACAGACAATAGATCAGGGCCTTGATCGTTCTTTGGGCATCGGAATTATTCTAGAGACTATTCACGAGGCTAATAGATTGACTGAGGTTGTGATTCTTTGGGATGCTGGACATGTATCAAGAACATTAGATATTTCTCTCTTGGAAGCGGCTTTATAATGCTGAAGGGTCTGATATTTGGGTTGATGGTATATTGCTTTCAGGAGCTTTCATGAAAATTGGTGATCTTGTGGTCGTCCATCCTGCGAAATCAAGCATGTGTCTAATTGTGGGATGTCAGCCTGAAAGGGAAAATAACTGGCCGGATACTAATGGCATTCCTCTTGGGAAATTATGGGAGTTATATACCCCTGAAGAAAAAGACATTATTCCCATGCATGAAAAGTGGATAGAAGTGATCAATGAATAAAAGACAGTTTTTTGCATGGTCAACTCTGATGGTTCTGGGTGTCTACATATTACAGCCAGTTCATAATGGAATTTTTGGTTTGTTGGACAATGGCCCTATGCTTCTGCTAATGTTGATGGGCCTCGATCCTAACGGCTGGATTGGAATTAAGCTTGCCAAATACAACCTAGACCCTGCTTACGTTGCGTGTGGAGTCGCTATGCTGGTCAATACCATGACTGACGGAATTGCGGGAGCAGGGGATCCTGCTGCATCGTTTACTGGTGTGGTCATAGGCTGTCTGGTTCCTATTGCGTTTCTTCCCGTGATCTGGAGACTACGTCATGAAAATTAAGATTTTGCTGTTTTGCGCCTTGACATTGTCAGTATCATGTGTAAATCGTCAATATTACAAAGAGCCGCAGATGCCATTCAGCTCTTTTGCGAGAGTTGATGTCAAGCGCTACAAAGCGAATTGTTTTAATTGTGTGATAGAATCAGGAGTAGGATCTGGTGCTGTGATTGGTCCCACACAATTTTTAACTGCAGGACATATATGCGCAGGGATTCGTGACATGATTGACAATGCATCACAATCTGAAATTTTGGATCGTGTTCTTGCTACAATTCATGATGACAACGGAGAATCCTACGGAGTGACAGCTCTCAATATTCATGAGACAGCTGACATTTGTATCATGGAGACTGATAAGTCTTTTCTTGTGAGAAGCATAGGCATTGCGTCAAAAAGTCCTCGCCGAGGAAAAACAGTGTGGAGTATGATGGTACCTGATGGTATTGGAGGCCAGGGATTAGTTCCAGTCGTCATAGGGCACTACGCAGGAGGCGATAGTAAGACGTCAGTCTTTACCATTCCAGCCCACCCAGGCGCGTCAGGAGGCCCTATTTTCAACGAGAAGGGGAAGCTTGTTGGCTTGGTGTCACAGATCAATAAGCAGTTTCACCATATTGTCATTTCTCCTTCGCTTACTTTGATCAAAAGGTACATTGTACAGACTGAGAAGGATTAGAATATCGGGTTAGAATATGAGTAGAAGATTAACGAGAAGAATGAAATGTTTTGTGTGTGCTCTTATTGTTTTAGCGCCTGCTGGATGTGACATTAAGAGCGCTATCGGAAGCGCGAGTGAACGCTGTGAAGATGAAATTGCAAAAATTATTCAAAGCATCGAGAGCACGTGCCTAACAAAAGATGAGTTGTTAGATATAATAGACTCAGTAAGAGATCGAAATGATCAATTGGCTGATAGTACCTCCGGAGATTAAGAGGAAGAAGATGAGTAAGATTTGTAAGTATGCTTTAGTTTTAATGTTGACGATGGTCGCATGTGATGCGCCGTTTATGCCTGAAATTTCAAATGTACCTGATGATACAAACGTTGAAAGTAGGACTGATGCCGAGAGACGAGACGCAAGGGTGCATCATCAAAACAGCCTGGACACAATAGGCCCAGAGCGTGACGGCACTTTTTGGATGAACGATCAAGAGGTGACGGTATCTACTGATTTCCCCGCGCCCAGTTGGTTCAGATGAGAACGCGTAGCTGGTTAGGAAGTGTGATTCATAACTGCATTGCGCATCCATTAATGCCTTTTCTTCCCAAAGTGTGGGGAGATAGGTTCCACGATTGGACAATTGAAAAGTTTTGGCCGCCACTAGATGATGATGAATAGGGTAATGAGTATGAGATGTATTATAACTGTCGTGTTGTTTGGCGTTCTGGCCATGGGTTGTTATGTGCCAATGCCATCAACCGGCATTAGGTCAATTCAGGTTCGTCATATTGAAACGTGTGTTCATGTGGGCACTGCTGGGAAACTTAAGTGTACCCACACTCGCACGTGGATAAAGTAATAATGGAAGTCGGCGATATGGTTGAAATAGCTTTTCATGTAACCCAAAGGGGTTTACCCGAAGAGAAGAACCTCGGCCTAATTGTAGAGATTAAAGAAATCGATTTTGATCAAAAAGATCGCCGAGAGATTGCAGTTGTAAATTTTTGTGGCTCTGTCTTAGAGTATCCTGTAAGTCACTTGAGAATAGTCAGTAAACTACGGACGCGGGGTGGGGTATGATATTATCGAACATGTACCACCTGAAAGCGTAGGATACATTTCAGCCACTCAGATTCGAGAGCAGATTAGAGAAGGCAACGACGTGTGGAAAGAAAGTGTAGATGAAAAGATTCATGACGCGGTTTATGATTATCTAAAGGGTTAGTGACGTTTAAGTAAAGAAAGATAGATTGCATACTTAATTTTATGCGATTATTCATCATGGTTCTTTCCGTTGTTACGTTGATCTCTTGCGTAGGTTATCAATGGATTGCAAATCCACAACCTGATAAGATCTATGAAAAATGTGATGCATCAAAATCATTTCCACAAATGATTAGAGTTCCCGGATTCCCCGGAATTTGGCAAGTTGTTGAAAATTGTGATGAATATCCCAGGGAAAAGACTGCTATAGCTTTGAGGGTTTTTCGAGATGAGTGGAGAAAAGAGTTTGGAAATGCTCGTCAAGTAGACAAAGGCTATCGTGACATTATGATCACATGGTCTAGAAGACAAACGAGACACACAGGGTTTACATTGACGGGCGAGATTTTTAAGCATGGATATCTTAGAGGAATGACATTAAGTCCTTCTATGATCTATGTCTTTCAAGATCCGTACGGCCGAAGAGAGCACACCAGAATATGCGAAAGCTCCTTGGCCCACGAGCTGGTCCATGCAACACTTTGGACTGACGGAGAGCACGGAGATCCTGATCATTTGGGCGATAAATTCGAGGGATGGACGATCGATCACTCGGCAGTTATTCAAAGGACAAATAAGACCTTATGTGTGCTGGGTATCTGATCTTGAAAACAGGTGCTACTAACAGGAGAATGTGCTAGAGGTACTCAATGTTTTCTTTGACGGCAGGAATTTCCAGGGTAATCTCTTCTATGTCGTCGTCTTCGTCCTCAAGGAGACATTCTTGAGTGTAGGCAATCTCAGACTCTAGCCTCTTTATCTTGTCATTGGTACACCACAACGTAGTTCTAACGTCAGATGCAAATGTCTCTAGCTTAGAATTTAACATGTCAATGCATAGGTCGTGTTCTTGAGAGCCTAGCTTTCTCTCAAGTATGACCCCAATGCTAAAACCAAGTATCACGCAACCTATTATCATTCCGACTAATGAAGCTATTAAGTAGATGTCCATGTAAATAAGTATGTCGATGTGTTATATTTCTCTCACTAGACATGGCGGAAGAAATACGTAGATATATGCTTCAAAAACTCATGAGTTTTCTCGACGGAATCTTTGAGGCCTGCTCCGGACGACGAGTTCAGTGTAAAGCCAGAATGTCCGTCACACGAAAATTGAATTGTTGCGTCTTGGCAAGAGGGCACATCGGACTGCATCGCACTGCCGACGGACTAAATTTTCAAGACAGGCGCAGTTAACAAGAAAAGTAAGTAAACATGAATAAGCAGAATAAAGAGATAGTAAAAGCATGCATAGACGAAGTAGCAAAAACACTTAAGCTACCTCCTTCAGTAAAGCATCCCAAGGGAAGGAATCCCCACGCCCACATCGCTCGAGTAATCAAGGACACCTGTGGCTCTAGCTATACAGAGCTATCCGATGAGTCCCTCCCAATCGTGCTAGAGATCATTCAGTACTGCCGGAACCACCCGTTCTAACCACTGTGTTCCACTGCGGGCCCACTTCATACCACTTCTTACCACTTGACTGTATGCTATGATTAATAGGCTGTGGTCTCGTGGCCACATCCCTAGGGTCATGGTGGGTACCTCTGGGTAAGCGTTGCACGGCCCTCAAATTGCTGCAGCAATGGAGCTACCCAGAATATTCTGTGGTCCGGGGTGAACGTAGACTTAGCCCGCCCGCCGGCGGTTGTACACCTTTTTTTTCACTTTTTGACTCAAATAGGTAACCGATAGGTAAGTCCGAGTGCAGGTTTCGGGCCAAATGTAAAGGAAAAAGTACCTCTCGGCAAGAATGAGGCGCCATTTAGCGCGCCCTCGAGTGAGTTTTATTTGTAATTTGCAAATGAGATTGTCATTCTCAATTTGCAATATTCCCAACATTTAATTTGAGATTTGCATTTTGCACATGTAATTACAAATTGCAATATTCCATATTCGAGTTTGAGATTCGTAATTGTAATTTGCATATGTAACATGTCAATATTCGATATACAATTGGGGACATTCGTGTACACTGTGATCTCTCTCGATGATTGCTGTCACCATCCATGAGGCGCCATTTGGCGCGCCCTCGAGTCAAAAAAAGTTACACAATGTCTTGTAAATCCGACTGGTGGTACATATTATTATCAAGTTCCTCAAAAGAGGAACAGAAAGACGAATCTAACAAGGAGAAAACGTCTATGATTAACAGCAATAGCAAGTATTACAGCAAGAAGTCCACTTCCCGATTTACCTTCGACATGAGCCGAAACCACACCGCCAAGCAGGCCGGTTCGAATGTCGTTACGATCGCAACCAACCCAGCACTCGATAGTCAGTACAGCATCGGGCAGACTGCCCTTACGTTGACAGTTCGCGAGGCCAAGGCTCTTCAGAGCTTCCTCAACGACTCGTTCGCGAAGTCGGATTCTCTTGACATCTAGTCGTTGAGACCGGTGTCTAAATCGTGCGGGTCTTTCGGGGCCCGCATTTTTTCTGTCCTTCCTGTGCAAATTTGTGCACGATAGTGTATAATAGACATGTAAACGAGGAAGGGACAGAAATGACAAAGTTCACCAAAGAAAATCTGATCGCCCAGGGCAAATACCTTACGTACATGCCCGATGGCTTCAACACACCCTACAAGGACCGCAAGTTCGTGGCTCGATTCCGCACAGCAGGCATCGGGTCTTTCGCGACCTGCCTCCGCAAGAACTTCACCGTCGAGGAATATTTCGCCCGCATGGACGCCGGTGAATCGCCCCTTCCCATCGCTCAGAGCAAGGGATACATCCTGCCTCACATCAAGCGCTGGATCAAGGAGGCTGGGTATCCAGTCACTCCGGCCGGCAAGAATGCCTGGTGGAAAGCGGAAATGGAAAAAGTTGAAGCGAGGAACGCATCTAGTGTTTGAGATCTTGATCAGTATCGCTTTTTGCATGTGGGTGTGGAACACGTTGCATGCGGATTAATGTGGCACCATGGCGGAACTGGCATACGCAACAGACTTAAAATCTGTCGCCCGATTGGGCTTGAGGGTTCGAGTCCCTCTGGTGCTACCAAATAATTTATATGTCTTATACTTTATAAAATGATGTTTTGGCTCTGCTTTCTTTTATGTTTAAATATTTGGACGTTCTATGTAGTATCAATAGTCTTTAAAACGGGTAAATCAGAAACGAATGAGGATTTATTTAAAAAGAATAAAGATTCCAACACTGATATTGAGGAAGAACAATGAGAAAAGAGAGCAAGCACAAATATGAGTACTACGAAGTACGCCCGATCGGGCTTGAGGATTCGAGTCCCTCTGGTGCTACCAGTCATTCTTCAGCACACACTGTTCGCGCCGAGAGATCGGCCGTCTGGAGCCGATAGGCTAGGTGTGTTGGGGGTGTTTATAAATAGTCTAATGATATCAAGGAGTTAGACATGCGAAAAAATCAACGGCGAAGGCCAGAGCCCAGTGCTCTGCACGATGCTATTGGTGCCCTAATTTTGACGACGATGGGATTTGTTCTCACTGTGTGCGTCTTTTTTCTGTAGGAGATTGTATGAAGATGATTTTTCAAACAGTTGAACAGATTTTTTGTCTCATCCTCCGTTACTGGACAGGCTACATTATTGTGGCCGCGGCAGCAACGTGGGCACTGTGGCTTATTTTCAACTATTATTTTCAATTTTAGTGCAAATTGGCTGCAGCGATGTTATAATATATATGTAGACGGGGAAGAGGACCCGGTACGCCGAACGAAGATATTTAGACAGGAGACGCTCCATGGACATCAAGACCTTTAAAACCCTAAGCTCGAAGCTCCCCGCAGAGATCGCAGTTCTGATGCGCGGGCCGACTGGGGTCGGCAAGTCCCACATGGGCAAGGCGCTGGCCAAGGAGGTCGGCCTTCCGTTCCTGGACGTTCGTGGTTCCACCATGGATGAGTCCCAGGTGAGCGGTATTCCTGATTTTGAGACGAGCAAGACGTCGGGCGTGGCAACCTTTTGCCTCCCGTCTTGGTACATCCGAGCCTGCCGCGAGCCAGTGGTCCTGATGTTGGACGAGCTGAACCGCTCGATGCCGCAGGTCATGCAGAGCTTCTTCCAGATCGTTCTGGACCGTGAGCTTGGAAACAACGTGGATGGTGAGCCGCTTCGGCTTCACCCTGAGACGCGTGTCATCGCTGCTGTTAATCACGGCGCCGAGTACGACGTCAATGATATGGACCCGGCTCTCCTTCGTCGGTTCTGGGTCGTGGACCTTGAGCCTACTGTAACTGATTGGATTGATTGGGCTAATTGTAACGAGATCGATCCGATCACCATCGATTATGTCCGACAACACCCGGAGCATTTTCGAGTTGACCCCTCATCTGTGGACCCTGGAACGGTCATTCCTACCCCTGCTTCATGGCACCGGTTGGATGACTCCCTGCGTCACATGGGGATGGCTGCGAGTGATGTGGCAGGCTCACGTCCGGAGGGATTCTACGCTCTGGCCACGGGTTTCATCGGAACTGAGGCCGCGATTTCCTACACGGATTTCGTTAACCGGTATGAGCGCGTCATCTCTGCTGAGGACGTCATGGCTGGAAACGTAGACGATGAGAGAGCTTCTGAGCTGAATGCCTCCGAGGCATTGACTGTCCTGGATAAGCTCGTTAATCACTGCAAGGATAACACCTGGACCAAGAAGCAGGCGAAGAACATCTCGGCTTTCGTTAAGACACGAGGTGGCGAACAGCTGGTCTACTTCTGGAACGCGGTCAGTAAGACCCAGCAGCTTCCAAATATTCAGGCGCTCCACGGCCAGATTGGCCAGGACGTCGTCCGGTTGGTCCGCGAGGCCCGCGGTTTGTCGACCAAGTAAAAATAAATGAACATCTCTGCTCCCTAGGCTACACTATAACAGTTGGCTGCGGGAGTAGAGAATGTGTAATAAACAAAGTATGTGATAAAATTTAAGAAACTGCTGTTAATTGTCGGATTAGCAACAACCCTAATGGCTTAATGCTGTTAGGGAATATGATTTAGGATAACACAGGGTGAATTGAGGGCCGATACGCTTTTAGTAACCCGAACTCTGCTCCCGTAGCTCAGCTGGATAGAGCATCGGCCTTCTAAGCCGAGGGTCACAGGTTCGAATCCTGTCGGGAGCGCCAGACCACGGGCCGTTAGCTCAACCAGGTAGAGCACTTGGCTTTTAACCAATAGGTTCAGGGTTCAATTCCCTGGCGGCCCACCAAAAATGTCAATGATTTCAAGGACTTAGGAGGAATCATAATGGGAAGGCCATGGACGGCTATCGCAAAGAATAGTGAGACAGGAAATCGTACAACTCTCATTTTTGAGGGGAGCTACGATGGACGCGTGGCAGTCGAAGACTTTCAAAAGAAGTTTGATAAGATGTCTCTCGAGGCACTGATCCCTGGAATTCACAGGGATGTGTACATTGAGAATGCCACGACTACTATTAAAAAGATGGCCATGAAAAATCGGCTGCCAGAAGATAAGCTGTTCTCAGGATTTTAGGAGATAATCTTGGCTAAGAAGAAGTCAAATAAAACAGCCCAATACATACCGAAGAAGACCAGTCAAGGGACTGGAAAGTATACTAGAACACCCCATGCAGGTGGTGAGAGATTCCTGCAAGGTGTTAGATCCGGGTCACCTCCCTCGAAAGCAAGAAGAAACAAGAAGCCTTACCGAGGACAAGGCCACTAATTTCTGGGCTCCTAGCTCATTCGGTTAGAGCACCGGTCTCATAAACCGGCGGTACTGGGTTCGATTCCCAGGGAGCCCACCAATTTATTGACGTAGCTAGTGTAAATACGGCGCAGATAGTGTATAATAGTCATGTAAGAGGAAAAGCATGACACGCTCAAACCCCAAAAAGACCAAGACTCGTAACTGGTATGCTGTTGCAGCGTTTCAGAAGACGGGTAGCGGTAAGCACCACACGAGAGACCGTGATGTGGCCATGGGACGATCTAGAAAGATCAAGCATAAAAAGCGTCTGTCTAGTGCAAATTACTCCTAACAGTGATATTATAGAAATGTGGCCGAAAAAGGCTACAAAAGCCGAAGCTACATGTTAATTAAGTCTATAGGAGACACTCCCCGATGAAGCTAAACGTCAAAACAGATAATGTCGAGTTTGGCACCAATATCCTCAAGGTCAAGGTGCCCAAGCAGTTGCGTAACAAGGTTAAGTGCGGCATCGACTACATCGACTCTGCTCTCGGTGGCGGTGGGTTTACCCCTTCGGCTGTGACCTTCTTTACAGGCACGCCTGGCTCTGGTAAGACCACGATGATGCTCAAGATGGCCGACAGTCTCACTTCACGTGGCGCGCTGGTAGTCTTCAACACCGCAGAGGAGAGCCTTTTCCAGGTTAAGTTGGTCGCAGAGCGTCTCAACCTGCAGCACGGCTTCCATGCCGGCCAGGAGACCTCGGTCCCGAACCTTCTCGAGTACTGCACCGCGCTTCGAAACAAGCGGGGTAACAAGAACAAGCCGTTCTTCCTGATCGTTGATAGCCTTCAGACGCTGTCCGACGGGAAGTACGCCAATGGCGGAGGAGGACGTGCTAAGGATAAGCGCTGCCTCGCCATGATTACTGATTACTGCAAGGAGCACTACACCAATGCGGTGGTCATCGGCCAGGTCAACAAGTCTGGTCAGATGGCAGGTTCTAATGTTCTCAAGCACATGGTCGACGCGATGATGACGCTGTCGGTTGAGGAGCGTGACCCGGACCTTCGTGGTTGTCGGGTGCTCCAAATGGTCAAGAATCGATTCGGTGGAGCAGGGGGTACCTTCTTCCTCGAGTTGAAAAAGCGTGGTTTTCGTGAAGTGGCTCGTGTCTCTGCCGCTTAACGGTTCGGCGAATCATGCTTGCCGGGGGCTTTGCCCCCCGGCCTTTTCATAGCCGTAACACATAGGAAATTGAGATGAATGTAAGCCCCGGTGATTGGATTGAATATCACCATGACGGCCATGCATATACTGCGCTAGTGCTAGATGTGATTTACGCAGGTGTCCTGCAGGTCCGTCTTCAACAGGATAATCCGGGTCACCCCAGGCTAATCCCTGTCAGGCAGTGTAAAAGAATTGAAAATCAGCTCTCCGGAGCTTGCCCATGATCGAGACAGCCGGTGTCGCAATTGTAGATCTGGTCGACATGGACGTGAACACAGACCCCACAGTGCTCTGTGTCCGAGCGTATTCCAATTGGGACTTCCCCAAAGGCTGCCTCGACCCCGACGAGACGCACATTTCTGCGGCGGTCAGAGAGGTAGAAGAGGAGACATGTCTAACCCATGGAAATGATTACATTTTAATCGGCCAACCGTGTGCTCCAGTAGTGTATAAACCAGCTGCTGATCAGAAGAGAGCGACGTACTACATCGGAGTACGCACGTCAGACAAGACACCGTTCCTTCCGTACAGCGAGGAGATAGGCAAACCCGAGAACGACGAGTTCCGCTGGGTTCCCCTGTCCCAGCTATCAGACCTGTGCCCAGCTCGCTTAAGCGGCGTCGTAGAGGAGATTCGCCAATGGACCGAAGGACAGCAACATGGCAGAACTGATTGATTACACAACCGAGGCCCTCGAACGCAGACTGCTGGACCATTTGAACCGGGGCGACAACGACCTCGCGGAGGTCCTGTCATCTTTGCTCGAGGGCTATCTCGACGGGATCTTCGAGGTCAAGTGGGTCGACGGCGACCCTAGGTTCAAGATCCGAGAGGGACTGGACCAGGCTGATCTAGACGCCTATCACGGTAGCATCGCCTGGGCCGATGATGAGGACGAGGACGAATGAGATTTGCATATTGTATACTGTAATTGACAATGTCAATCTCGTGGGGCCATATGGGTCCTCTAGAGGGGTGGCTCTATGAAGGTGAGTAGAGCCCCTCTGCGTGGGGCCTCTGCAGGGCTCCCTATAGCCCCTCTGGGAGGGGCCTCTGCATACTCAGTGGGAGCCCTCTGCGGGGGCCGGCCTTAGGCTAAGCACAAAAATTTCCGCGCAGCTTTTGGGAAGCTTTTTAGTTTTTGAGATGAAAATGCATATGTTGCACAAGGCACCGTTACTACTTTTCTTGATATGGACAGGCTTCACCGTCATTGGTCTAGACTGTGATCTTTTTGGACCGGAACACTGGTTTGGAGCCCTAGTAATCGGCACATTTTGGTGCCTATTCGCAATGATCAAGGGCATCTTTGACTAAAAACGGCACAAAGCTTAAAAAGTAAAAGGGCCCTAACTCACAAAAATTTCCGGAGCAATTTCGAAAAAGCTTTTTACTTTTTCTCTTTGGAGGTTAAAAAGAAAGGGGTGGTTCGTGGATCACTTTAAGGAACACCATGGGAAAGAAAGGAAAGAGAGTTAATATTTTGAGGGAGGCCCGGGAGTTAACAGTGCTTAAAGCTGGCCACAAGAAGCCCAAGGGATTTTGGGCGTGGCTACAGTCCCGGTCTAGACCGGCTGTATTCTGCCAGGGTGTCGCGGTGGCACTTTTCAGTCACTGGAAGGACGCATCAGATTACATTGCATGGGCATCAGGTCCGGGAGTTAAGGGCCCTGGAGGCAGATTCCGTAAGGACTCAGTCTTGTCAGAGTATGACCGAGCCTGGGAGGCTTCCTATTTCACAGAGCTGCCAGTCAACCCATACATTCCTGGTAGTAAGATAAAGCCCCGGGCTAAAAATGTGCATAACATCAGACCCAAATGAAATATTTAAGATAACATAGGAGTGAAATATGGGCAAATCCAAGGAAGAGAGGATTAACGACCTAGTGACCACGCTTAGCCGTATTCGCGACCAGATGCCCCATGAGTACCCAGCACGCCTAGCACACTACGTTGACATGCGCGCCGGGGGTGACGGGGGTCCATGGCGAGAAGGGGCAACATCTGCGCTTAGAGAATTACACTACACGGACTTCCTGGATGAGGACTTTCAGACTGTGCTAGAGCTACTTGATGAGACCCCTATTATGCCAGAGTCAGAACGGGCGGAGCGCTTCTCTCATGAACGAGGCCTCTGGAAGCGCATCAAGAAATCCCTAGGGAATTAGCAGATATGGGAGCATCAAAGTCTGAAATCTATCGGCACATCAAGAATATTGTCAAGCGAAAGTCGTACGGAGCCAACGGTGCTAAGCACTATAAGATTCAGAAAGAGCGCTTCAAGATCATGGCCAAGGGCGGAACCGGAGAACTTCCTTCCGAGACTGACACCATGGTCTCTACAGAGGGTCACACAGGAACTGTCCGCGAGCTGCACTTTGATGATTGGGATGACAAGGACTTCAGGGCAGTCCTGCGTGCTCTGAACAAGTTTGATAAGACCGATGTGATGCCCCCACCGCCCAAGATAGATGATGACTCGGTCGACGTGACCAGCACAGTCCAGATTGTCGTGCAGCGCGCGATGGTCCTCTTTGATGCCCTAGATCGTGATGACCAGATTGACGCCCTGAACGCGCTTGCTGTGCGATTGGGCGTCATGGATCCGGACGACGTATAGGGCCAAAAAGAGGCTGCTGCGTGATCATAGAATGATCTTTAATTTACTTTGGATAGAATACACATGAAGACTTATAAGCTGTCACAGAGTGACGATCTGGACACCCTAGAGCATACCGATGAGTGTCATGTGATCGCCTCGCGAGGTCTCATGTTCCCCGTCGAGTTCGTACGTTCGGATGGGGACGTGATTTACTACATTGATGATCGAGGTGTCCCGGGAAGCTGCCATCGGGCGGAATTCTTGCGAGTGATCCGGCCGGTGTCGCCCTAATTTTGGTGCATTGTCCCCGCGCATGTGTTATAATTGGTATATGGAAGACATTAAGATAGTCACATTCGATTTTGACAGTACCCTCTGGCTATGGGGGTTTGATCCGTCGGATGGGATCTTCTCGCGCTCTTGTGGCCCGGATCCTGCTGCCCTCGAGGAATTGCGGTCATGGGTATCTAGAGGTGCCTCGGTTCACATCGTGACGAGTCGAGTGAGCTCGAATCGGAGCGAAGTAGACGAGTTTATGCGCGCTCACGGAGATCTCGTGATCGGTGTTCACTTTACTGATGGCGCCTGGAAAGGGCCCGCGCTCGCCGAGCTTCGCTCGGATTTACATCATGATGATGATCCCGAAGAGCTGGTGCATCTCGAAGCGCGCACGCGCGGAGTGCTATGGACATCCGGGAATGTTGATGAAAAAAATGAAGTGTGCAATCCTGAGGACTCTAGATTTCATTTTGATAATTGGCACTAGCTCTTCGGCTGATTTTTCTGCCACTCGAAAAAAGCCTTGGGATCGATGCCCAGGGCTTCTTGAATTGTTCTTCTCATCTTATCAGACTTATTTGACTGGGCCCATGCCCACCGAGCCGTTGACTTAATTTTAACGAGAGACGCTCGCTGGTCGTCAATTTGGCTCTCTAGTATTGTCAAGTCCTCAAGTGTCATGTCAACATCCACACCCAATTCTAGTGATGCTATTAACATTTCAGCTAAATCTCCCTCTTCGTACGCGCTCTGTATTCTCTTAAAAGCTAGCTCATCACCTGTGATATCAGGATGCGTCAGCATGGCCAGCTTCCGATGAAGAAATTTTGCCGGTCCACTTTCTATCTTGGGAAAAGTCGTATCGATCTCATGGCCATGGTCACCGGCCATTTTTTCTCCGTTTTTGGACCGGTCAGTACAGAATAGTTCCTCTTCGCGAAAATCGTTAACAAACTGCCCACCATACAACATATCAAGCTCTTTAAGCTCTTCCTTCTCGAGAGAAAGAGCGATTGCCAAATGAGTGAGTTTCTTAAATTTCTTTTTTTCTATTGTTTTCATTCTATTCATAATTAGATCTAGAGGTGATCACATGAGAAGCAAAAGACAGATCAGGGCAATTGTTAATAAAATCGTATCCGAAGATAGAGATCCGCTCAAAGACATTCTAGATCACGATAACACAGAGGACGTTGTTCACGCGTTGCACACTGCATGGGAAGGCGGAGAGCCATCAGCGAGATGGAGCACAGAAGATGATCAAAAAGCGCCAGAGCGCGAAAATCTTGTACAGCCTATTGATCATGCCGAGGCAGCCGGAGGAGAACCTACTACGAAAGGCCAAGAGGTCATTCAGCATCACGACGGTTCAGTCGTTTCTGTCGATGATAGAAAGCTTAAGATGACAGAGTCGCAGCTTCGATCGATTGTCAGAGGGGCACTCACCAGAATTTAATGCCCCTTGTACACTTTGTGTCGTCATCGATTATAATGACGCATGGGGGGTAAAAGATGAATCTAAATGTATCAGGTAGCCAAGATGTTCATTTAAGTTCCATGCATTTTATGAAAAACGGTGAATTGATTCTAGAGGGTAATCCGGATACAGATGCATCAATTGAAGAAATGACATCACTTATGATGACGCAAGACTATATCATATACGCCCTAACTAGAGATGATTGGATGATGCATTTTATGGAAGCGCTAAATGATAAATTGACACCCGTTCAAGAAAAGATAAGCCGATCACACTTAACTGTTATTGACGGCGGAAAATCTAGAAAAAAGTCCGGACCGAAGGGGAGTTAATTAACTTTGTCATATTCTCATAACAACCATATTTATTAACAATTGCAGCAAATAAATTATCATAATGATCTGCGAGAGTGGTAAAAATTAATTTATCTAGATAGATACTAGTAAGTGAATATGCATCTAAGCTTTTCACATAGAGCGGCGTTAAGAATGATAAAAACAATTTTGGCAATAATACTGTTGACAGCGTCAACTAGCATTGTAAAGGCCGGTGACAAGAGAACGGTAACCTCTTTAGAGGAAGCACCCAAAACTAGACTTCTTCTAAAGCGAGAGATGACTTCAATAGGTGAAGATTTTCGAAATAATCGTAAATCTCTTCCGGATCCAACCCAAACCAACGAAAAACAAGTGTCTGCTTGGTGCAAAATAATAACTTCAATCCTAAAATAGATTCAGGTCAATGAAATCGTCTATAGCAATAATTAGAAAATTTATTAGGGAAGAGATTGGAAGAAATTTTCATACATTAGATAACTCTCCTTATACATTTGACGATCTAGATGATTATAATGTAGAAATAATCAGTAATTCTATAGATGATAATTTTTTGCTAGACGTTTATTTTCAAGGTGAAAAAATTTCTCCGTCAGGTGTTTACAAGACACACGAAGAAGCTCATCATGCAAGTAGAATGATAATCGATAGAGACAGAGTCAAAAGGATGAATAATGGGGCGTAAGCGTAATAGTCTGCCCGACTTCATTGATGGTAAGCGATATTTTCTAAGACACGGGCGCTATAGAGATGGATCCGAAATTGTCTATAAGCGACTTTCTGATGGTGAGACGTCTCTCGGGTCGGTGAGATGGTTTGAAAAAGAGAAATCAGGAAAAATTTCGATAACTGTTATTGACAATATACTGCACAATTATCAAACATGCTACATTGAAGACATAATAGAGAAGGTTGATCAAAAAACAAGAAAGAAACTTGTAAGCAAAATGAACAAGCCTTAATTGATCCCCTTTAAGAAATTTACAATATCTTTATGACCAGCTCCGAGCCCCACACTTTCAATGTCTAGGTACGCAGCGTTAAGCATACCGACAGCTTGAAAATTTTCATTCAAAACAACGGAACCACTAGATCCTGGGCGTGTCGGTATTGTAAAAAAGTGCCAGCGCTTATCATGGCCAGAATAATATCCTGAAAATATGAGTGTCATGGTTGGCGAATTGATTCCATACGGTGCTGATATCGCGTAAATGGGGTCGCCTATTTTAGGTGGCTTGTGTGATACTTTGACGGGCGGGGCTACCATCGATGGAACAGATAGTGCACATAAGTCCTTTTTTTCATCGAGCGTAATAACTTCTGTTTCTAAAAATTTTCCAGACGTATTTCTTATCTTGATAATCGATTCTAACCTTACAGAAAATTTTATTCCTTGCTGCTCAAAAATTTCCGGAAAATCATGTGTGCAAACATGTGCTGCGGTTAAAAAAATTGGTCGACCATTAGCCCACATTAAAAGCCCAGAACCAGAGCCACGTGCTACTATGGGAGGAAGCTTGCTAATAATCTCTTCACATTTATCAAATTCATCTGAAGGGAGGCACTTGTCAGGAATTACCCTGTGAGTCACAGACACAAAGGCGAATGCGTCTACTGGTATTTCTGATGGTGATCGATTTGCATACTGAAGGTGGCTACTAAGAGATACACAGCTTATAGATAAGCTTGATAACAGCACTATAAGCATCAAAATTGAGAGAAAATTCTTAAACATTACATATCATCTTGTAATTTTTGATCTAGATTACCATAATATAAGTATGAAAGCTATGGAGATAAAAAATGAGTGTAGGAGTTCATGATAAAATTGACAAATTTTTAAAAAAGCAAGCTGTAGGCAATCTAAGCTCAGTTGTGTGTAGATTGAGATACGATGGGTTTATTCCTAGGGCTTCGTTGAATAGTGACAGTATCTTAGAAAAATTTTCGATAGAGCTTTCAAACCTAATAGCCATGGGTCAACACCCCACCCTGAATCCCATTATGGATAGTTTACTATCGTACGATAAGGGAACGCTAGCTAAAGATATTCAAGCTCATATTAAAAAAAATTGCACGTTCGAATCTTTCGAATGTGATGATAAAAATGATGTCGCAATCATTCGAACAGAAATTCACTTAGTTACCAGCAACATCACACCTTTTTTAAAGCAGGAGAAGGTGATAATAGAATCAGCAGAGTTTCAAACTTTTCTTTTCAAATATGAAATTAGGGATTAGATACATACATGAAGTCAAACAAAAAAAAGAGATCGTCTTACAGAATGAGTAATGACCTAGAAAGATCTGAAGTTGGTGAGCAAATTTTATCGCAAGTAGAGTTAAACGGTTTTGACTTGGGACAAGACAGAGTTCCTCGAGGAATAGAAGTTGAAGAAAATAGAATTTATTTTTACTGTCCCATAGGAGATAAAGAGGCGCTTGAATTAAATAGAGTGATTAGAAGGCTAGACGTAGAAATGCAGTACCTTTCAAATAGACTAGAATGCGAAGAAATTCCAATCCATCTTCATATACACAGCCCTGGTGGTTCTGTATTTGCGGGATTGTCTATTATCGACACGATGAAAAGGTGTAGAACATCAATTCATACACATGTAGAAGGATCAGCAGCTTCTGCAGCTACTCTTCTTGCATGTTGCGGAAAAAAAGAGCATAGAACAATCGGCCAGAATGGATACATGCTTGTTCATCAACCACACATCGAGTGGTTTGGAAAATTGGATGACTTTAGAGACGAGATAGAAAATCAAAAGGAGCTGTACGAAAAGATAGTACAAATATATTTGAAAAATACCAATTTTAAAAAGAAAGAATTAGAAAAGCTTTTAGAGCATGAACTATGGCTAAATTCAGAAAAATGCATCTCTTATGGACTGGTGGACAAAATTTCATGATAGTAGGATTTACATGTGGCACATTTGATTTGTTACATGCTGGGCATGCACTTATGCTTAAAGAATGCAAAAATTATTGTGATTATCTAATTGTAGGTGTCCAATCTGACCCTAGCATAGATAGAAAAGAAAAAAATAAGCCTGTTCAAACTTTTGTAGAGCGCATCACGATGGTCCAGTCTATCAAATGGGTAGATGAAATTGTACAGTACAATACCGAAAGTGACCTCTATCGCCTTTTAGAGCAGCTCTCAATAGACGTAAGAATAGTAGGCACAGACTGGAAGCATAAAAAGTTTACTGGACATGACTTACCCATCAAAGTCATCTTTAACAGCAGAGACCACGGATATTCGTCATCAGAGCTCAAAAAAAGAGTTTATGAGTCTGTAAGGGTTAAAATTTCTCGAGATGCACATAATGACTAAGTGGCAAAAATATTTTCCGTATAAGCAGCCAAGAGACTTGCAAGTTAGTGCTATTAATGAAATACTTGACAGCTTCAAGACAAACAGATTTTTTGCCCTTGAGGCAGGCACCGGAGTTGGTAAAAGTGCAGTTGGGTTAACAGTCGCCAAGTCTATTTTAGAAAATCCGGCAGAAGAAGGGTATGAAAAGGGAGCAATTTTTGTAACAACGCAAAAGCTGTTACAAGATCAGTATGAAAAGGACTTCGGAAATCTTTCTATGAAGTCAATTAAAAGCTCCTCTAACTACACGTGCAATTTCAAAAAAACAAAATCATGCAATGAGGGTCAATCTGAATTGCAGTCAATTGAAAAGGGAACTAGACAGTGGAATACATGCACGTTCAATTGCAATTATAAAAAGGCCAAACAAGACTTTTTAGATAGCCCGCTATCAGTGACAAATTTTCCCTATCTTATGACAGAAGCAAATTATAATGGTAAGATAAAGCCGCGGCAACTCTTAATAATTGATGAGGCACACAATGTCGAAACAGAACTTTCTAAATTTATTGAAGTAGCAGTCTCTGAAAGATTTGCCAAGTCGAGTCTTAAAATTAGCTTCCCCAGCTTAAAGACACATCATCAAGCATTTGTCTGGATTAGGGACATTTATTTTCCAAAACTTAAGAGACATTGTGATCACATTAAAAAAATGTTAGAAAAATATCATGGCTTAAAGGGCAAAATCGATCAATTTACGAAGCTATCTAGGCAGCTTAGAGCAACAGATAGTCATCAAAAGAAAATCGAACAATTTTTAGAAGTTCATGAAAAAGACAATTGGGTCTTTGAAAATACATTTAGCGACCACAAGGGGTATAAAAAAATAACTTTCAAACCCATCGATGTTTCTAAATTTGCAGAACAGTACCTATTTCGGCTGGGGCACAAAGTCCTGTTCATGTCAGCTACAATTCTTTGTAGTGATAAATTTTTTGAATCTCTTGGAATCGCGTCTAGATCTTCTAGCCTTTCTTTGCCTTCACCGTTCCCTGTAAAGAATAGACCCATTCTACATGTTCCCATGGGAAAAATGACAGCTAAAGAAATCGATAAGACACTGCCTATTTTGTGCAAAGCAATTGAAAAAATTCTAGAACAGCACAAAACAGAGAAGGGAATTATCCACACACACTCTTACAAGATAGCAAATTATCTTAAGAGTCACATTAAATCTAAACGACTTCTATTTTCTGATGCTAGTAATAGAGATGAAATTTTAAAGAAGCACATGAGTGCCAAAACACCCACAGTCCTTGTATCACCCTCAATGACTGAAGGTGTTGACCTACACGGTGATCATTCCAGATTTCAAGTAATTTGTAAAGTACCCTATCCATACTTGGGAGATAAATTAGTGAAAAAAAGAATGAACAAGTGGAAGTGGTGGTACTCATTTCAAACGGCAAAGTGTCTAATACAATCGATAGGAAGATCAATAAGATCAAAAGAAGATAGAGCAGTCACGTACATACTAGACTCAGATTGGGATAGATTCTATTGTTACAATGGAAGCCTCTTTCCGACAGACTTCTCAAATTGCATCAAGTAGAGACCTATTTATAAGTGTATGGTGCAATAATTGAGTGTAATTTGTTAAACCCGCTGGATTTTTGGATAGTCTGATACATGTCAATTTTTAGAGAACATAAGACAGTCGCCGATCGATCAGCCTCAGATAGACGTCGTCACAAGAAAAAAATAGAAAAGTCTATTAGGGAAGGCATCCACAATATTGTTGCAGAAGAATCTATTATCGGTAAAGATGGAAAAAAGAAAATAAGAATTCCAGTGCGCGGAATTAAGGAGTATAGATTCGTATATGGAAGCAATGAAACAAATAGAAAAGTAGGATCTGCCCCAGACAAGGACATTAAACGTGGGCAAAAAATAGGTGATACACAAAAAAAGAAACCTGGCCGCGGCGAAAATAATCCTGGTGATGACCCCGGTGAGGAGTACTATGAAGTAGAGATCACATTAGAAGAATTGGCAGACTACCTTTTTTCTGATTTAGAATTGCCAGATCTTGAAAGAAAATCGCTCAAGGTGTCTGAGCTGGATCGTCTCAAGAGGAAGGGATACAGATCAGAAGGCATCACACCTAGACTAGATAAAAAGAAATCTGCTATCGCAAGAATTAAGAGAAGAAGTGCGGCGTCTAAAAGAGAGGGTTTTGATGAAAACGAGAAATTTTCTTTTCATGAAGAAGATCTCAAATATCGACATTTCAAAAAAACTAAAAAGCCTTGTTCGAGTGCCGTAATATTTTTTGTAATGGACATATCAGGATCCATGACAACTCAGAAAAAATTTATAGCAAGAAGCTTCTATTTTTTACTATATCATTTTATCAGATCAAAATATAATCATACAGAAATAGTGTTTGTGTCACACGATACAATGGCATATGAAGTAAGTGAAGATCAATTCTTTACTAGGGGAAACTCTGGCGGAACGATGGTCTCATCAGGCTTAAACTTGGTAGAGGAAATAATAAACCAAAGATTTCATCCAGACGCTTGGAACATATATGTTTTTCAATGTTGAGACGGAGATAATTGGCCAGACGACACAGAAAAAACGCTCGCATCGTTGGAAAACCTCAAGCGAATCGCACAGCTTTTTGGCTACTGTGAAATTGATACAGCCCCCTTAAGGAAAAGTGACACTTCTGGATGGTTTAGAGAGAGTCGACTCTCTAAGGTTTATACACCCTACATAGATAGAAAATTAAAAATTGTTGAAGTAAATTCTAAAGAAGATGTATGGCCTGCTTTTAATAAATTTTTCAACAGAAGGGTTATAACGAGCAACTGATATGGATTGGACGTTTAATTTATTAGAAGAATGGGATCAAAAGATATCCATTATTGCTGCTAAGAACGGTTTGGATTGGTTTCCCATCACATATGAAGTGTGTGATTACTATTCCATGATTGGACACATGTCTTACCATGGTATGCCCACTCATTATGGGCACTGGTCATATGGCAAATCTTTTGAAAGAACACACACGATGTATAACATGGGTGCAGAAGGCCTTCCATATGAGTTGATCATCAATTCCAATCCATCAATTGCTTATCTTATGAGAGAGAATCCTGCTTATTTGCAAATATTGATCATGGCTCACTGTGTGGGTCATTCTGATTTTTTTAAAAACAATAGAATGTTCAAGAATACTAATCCCGAATCTATTGTTGGAAAACTTAGGAGCGCAAAAAAAAGAATTCAACAGTATGTTGAAGATCCTACAATAGGAATTGACGAAGTTGAGATAATTCTGGACGCTGCACAAGCGCTTCAATACCAGACTTATAGATACGGTCAAAAAAGAAAATCTCATCATGAGCTTTTAGAAAAATACACAAAGTTAATAAAAGCGTCTGATGATGATGAATTTGATAATTTCGACCTAGACAAAAAACCTCTTGAACCTGACTATGACATCTTGGGCTTTATATTAGAAAATTCTAGAAGCATGCCTTCATGGAAAAGAGATGTCATAGAAATTGTAAGAGAAGAATCAAAATATTTTATTCCACAAATTCAAACTAAAATTATGAATGAGGGGTGGGCGAGCTACTGGCACTATACTCTGTGTCATGAATTAAATTTGCCAGCCGAGTGGCACATACCTTTTCTAAAAATGCATAATCAAGTAATAAGACCGCATGTGGGAGGATTAAATCCGTACCATCTTGGGTTTGTGGTGTTTCAGGACATCAAAGAGAAGCACGGAATAGAAGAATGTTTTATAGCTAGAGAATCTTCACACGATGTTGCATTTTTGCGTCAGTATTTAACAAGAGAGCTTTGTCAAAAGTTAGGTCTATTCTCATATTCAGAAAAAAAGAAAGATATCACAATAGATGAAATACACGATGAGGATGGATGGAAATCTGTAAAAAAATCTCTCTTGACAAATATAGGGACAAATGGGATTCCAGTAATTTACGTGGACGAAATAGAAATTGATGGGACATTAGTTTTAAGACACGAGCATGATGGTCGCGACCTTGATCTCGACAATTCTGATGAGGTTTTGTGTCATGCAAAAACTCTATGGGACGACGATGTTAAATTATTTACTATCATTGAAGAGGAAGTTTGGGAAATTTAGAAAGATTTCAATTTTTCAAAATACGAGACACACTTTAGAGGTATTATAGAATCATGTCTATTAAAAATGAACTTTTAGAAGCTATTAAAGCACAGAGAAAAGCAAGCGAATCTAATCAAAAGTTTGAAGGAACATTTTTGGACTATCTAGAGATAGTGGAAAAAGATCCTAGCATTATTGAATCTAGTCATAAACGGCTCCATTCAGCACTTGTTGAGCATGGGGTTAAAAATATGTCAGATTCTGACCCTCGAAAGAGAAAAATCTTTGATGGCAATAGTGTTAGAATTTATCATTACTTTAAAGATCACTTCTTTGGTATGGAACATGTGATCATGAAAGTAATGAGATTTTTAAAATCAGCTTCGCACAAAGGTGAAGAAAGTAGGCAGGTATTATTGCTAATGGGCCCAGTTGGAGCAGGCAAATCAGCTCTCACCGAACACATTAAAAAATCGCTAATTGGGAAGTCATATTACCACTTAAAGGGAGATCCTCAAAGAGGAGAA
>Ga0098052_1000274_pt1 | contig 32148 bp, 46 predicted proteins | sample 15_taG_FD_81591 | JGI IMG/M metagenome (GOLD analysis project Ga0098052, IMG submission 81591) | Marine viral communities from the Subarctic Pacific Ocean - 15_ETSP_OMZ_AT15312 metaG | ecosystem: Environmental > Aquatic > Marine > Oceanic | place: Pacific Ocean | collected 2015-01-18
AAATTAAAAACTGCAAGAGAGGGGTTAGTGTAAGGAAGGCAAGTAATCGAAACCCCCCTTGTAGGGGTCATGGGGAACTGACCTACCCCATCTGATGAGATTGGTCACAACATATACGAGTAATAGAAAGGTAGAGATTATAATGAATTATAAAGAGATAGTTAAAACTAAAGAAAAAAGAGGTTTAATAGAAGGTTATAAACCTAATAGGATATCTTTATATATATTTCTAATAACATGTGGTAGAATAGAAGAAGCCATAAAAGTAATGTATAGAGATATGGAAGAATATAAAATAGAAAGGGATTAACCCAATACTATGAAGATTAAAACAACTTTAGGAAGAAGCTTTTCCACCAGTGCTGGTTCATTATCAGAATGGAAGAAAAGCTTCCCAAAACCAGTGTTTAATAAGTCAGCCAAAGATGCAGATGCAGAAATAAAAAGATATGCATCTAGAATAGCTGAATATTATAATCTGCTAAAACAAGCTGAAGTTTACTTTGCCAGAAGGCAGGATGTAAAAAAGGTTGGAAGAAATGAATCCTGCCCTTGTGGGTCTGGTAAGAAATATAAGAAATGCTGTTTAAACAAGGAGTTAGTGTAATGATGAAATACATATATAATGATGTAATTAAAATAAGGAAGGGGTAAAACATCCAAAATAAACCCATCTACATTGTTACATGGACAGTTGGACAGCTTAAAAGCACAAGGGCTTATCTAGACAAGCTTGAACCCAAAGTGTCGAAGCACCAGCTTTTTGATAATTACAAAAATGCAAGAAAGAAGTATTTTAAACTTTTTGAATCTGGGGAATGTCTTAAAGTTAATATTTGGGAAGCTTTGGATATTACTTAAAATGCAACAGAAAGCCCCTAAATGCCTTTATTTAGGGTTTAGAATCAACCCCAAGCTTTACACCCACCCAAGATAATGTTCCCACAAATAACATGCTTAAAATTGTGCCTATCCCCTTGATGGTGTTAACTGACTTTTCCAAAATCCTAACCCTGCTATTAATATGGTTAATATATTTGTCAGTTGCATCAATCCTTTTTAAGATGTGTTTGATGTCAGTGCTTATTTCGGCAAGCTGTGCTTCAATTATTTGCCTATGTTCTTGTTTGGTCATTAAAATACTTCCTTAATTTTTAAATTCATTGAATAAACTTTGTGGCTTACTTGTTTAATTTTAAATTTTTTCATGTCAAGCTTACACAGGGCAAAACCACTTGGGCTGTTATTGGCATTGTCTGGTTGAAATATAAAAGGAATATGTCCAAACATGGTTTTGTGCAATACTTGTGAATAAAAACTTGCTTGATTTCTAAAAGTAACCCCATTGTCAGCTACATCAGCCTCATGGTCTGTGAAATCCCCAGAATTTATTCCATTTATGTTTGGCATTAAGTTGGGGCTAAAAACATCATCATCCTCCATAAATGAAAAAGATAAATTCCAACTTCTTCTCCCAGTTCTGGAATCCTTAAACTGCCCAGAATGGTAGGAATCAAAGTTTCCAGTTTCGCTGTGGGCAATTCCATATTCATCATTAGAGGTCAGCATCCATGCTGGGGTCAACCAATCTGGTGCTTTTGTCCATCTTTTGTTAGACAATATTGCTCCACCAGTTGTTTCTTTGGAATCAACCCCATAATCAATAGACATTGTAAGCTTCATGTTTGGACTGCTGGGCATGTCAAAATAGTGACCAACACTAATTGCCCCCACTTTTAGATTATCTTGCCAATTTACTGGTGAGCCACCAATAGATATATCTTTCATTATTACCCTAAACCAGTGGGTTTTGTCCTCTGTTGGTGCTTGGTTAACAAGACCAATTGAAAAACCATTGTAATCTGGGTGTTCTGCTGTGCTTTCTGGTTGATTAATTATGCTTGTGGTTGAATGAAAATATTTTGGTGTGTTACCATCTCCCCAATTACCCATTGATTCAAAATTTAGTCTACTCATGCAGTTAGTTAAATTATGCCCTAACACAGCCACATAATTAATGTTATGGACTTCCCCAGTGTCGTCTGTTGTGCCTGTTGGAACTTGATATATTTCAAAATCATTTGAACCACTGTTTTCCCTAATTATATAATTAGCTGGGTTTAAATCAGCAAGTTTTAAACCCTTTTCATTTTCACCTTTTAATGTAATTTGAGAAGGGTCTATTGCCCCACTTTGAAGCATAAACTGTGTATTGTCAACATAAAATCTTGGTGTTCCTACATTCATTTTGTAGCCCCTTTAATTTTTTTAAAAACTCTGGTTTTGGTTGGTGGTTTTCCAATAGTGTAAGTTTTGGCAAGCTTTTTATACTCTTCACTAATGTCTTCCCATTTTTCATTCATATTATTCCAATAATCTAGTGTAGGATTTATTATTGTGGTATAGGTTTTATTCAGATGCCAGTCCACTAAATGGACTGTTTTAACCCTAAACTCCCCAGTGTATTTAAAAAGGGTTTCTGGCAAATCAGCTGTTGTTAATCCAAAGATTATTATCTTATTTTCCCCAGCCCTAATGAACCAACCATTTGGAAGTTCATAAGTTATTCTAACCATCCCAGAATAGTTGATTTGAATCCCAGCCACACTTCCATTGGTTTTAAGTCTAAATTCACCACTTCCATAAATGGCTTTGGAATTGGTTGGAATTGGCTTTGCTTTATTGATTTCTGTTCTGCTCATTTTTTCCCCTTTTTAAGCTTCATCCCACCATGATGGTTTAGAAGTTCCTAGATTAGCCACATTGCCATCTGGATAAAAGCCAAAATAATTAGCTTGATTTACATCATCATTTGTTGTAAAGCATTCTGTGCAAACAACCACATTACTTAATGTTGTGGCAGTTATAACACCCAGACTTTCAATTAAAAAGTTAGGGGTTGTTTGTGCAGATAAAGCTTCATTTGTGTTTATAATGGTTTCACCATTTAAGTTGTAATGCAATTTAGTCGTCCAAATGAATGAATTGACAGGGGGGTTGCTTGTGTCAGTTGTAATAATTTCCCCTGTAAACACCATAAAATTTTGACTTTCCTGTTGTGTGGATACAATACTGCTTAAATCAAAATTAATTTCAATAAAACTTTCTGGGTCACCAAGCTCACAACTTCCATCATCAACAGTTGCATTTGGATTGTAATTTATTGCATTTTCATCTGTACACCCAGCAACACCATCATATTCACAACTTCCATCATCAGAATTTGCTGTCGAATCATAGTTGATGGCTTGGTTATCAGTACAACCTTCAATTGTAGTTTCATACATAATAGCATTAATTGTTCTTATAATATCAACAATATTAACCACACCATCTTTATTGCTGTCTGCAATCATTCTTTGTGTTTCAGTCATTGTGCCACCATCAATGATTTCATTAACTACAGCTATAATGTCCAAGACATTTAAAACCCCATCATTATTAACATCCCCAAAAGGATGACAGTCACCAGCTTCATCAGCATTAGGGTTGTAATTCCAATTTTCCATACCATTGGCTTCATCAACTTCTTCAAGGCATCCAGTAATTGGTTCTTCAACCCACCCATGTTGGTCATCATTTCCTAAATAATGCATCTGTATGGCTTTAATTTTTACACCCTTAGTTGACTTTGTGATGCTGTTAACCATAAAAGCTGGATAAATCCACTGCCCATTTAGTTTATATATTTTGGTATAATCTACCCCATAAGCCTTATAGTTATTAATTAATTCATCAAACCTAATAATGTCACCTTGTTCTAAATACAAATATTTAAGAGGCAATTGAAATGAAAAAGTTAAATGCTGTTGGCAATACCAATATAATAAGAAATTCCTAAGCTTTTCAGCTGTAGATTTATCCCTAATCAAATCTGCATCTATTTCAAGGGTGCTGTCAGCATGTGATTCTTCTGAAGTATTTGGGTCAATATCAGACAGCCCATAAAACCCAAAATCATAGTTGCTTCCAAGCATCAAAGGGTCATTGATACCCATTTGGGTTTTTCTTGCAAAATTATCTAAATGATAGTTCTGTTTGTAATTAACAGCCACTTTTGTTTTTATATCTTCCAACTTTGTCTTGTTGATATTTAACTTGTTCACATGCTTAGCTGGGATTGTAATTGCTTCATCTTGGTTGTAGGTGGGCTTTATTGTATTAAACCCAAAAGACCCATCCCCCCTAAACTTTGGGAATAGCATGGATTGTGAAGCAATTCTTTCAATTAATTTTTTAGAATTAGTTTTTTCTTTTATAGAAAAGCCAAACTTCCAAAAAGAATGTGCTTCCCTTGCTTTTTCTATTTCTTCAGCATATGTTTCATTTTTAAAATTCAATTCTTCTTTTAATATATGAAGAATAATGTCACAAGGTTTTTCAATTAAACCACCACCATTAACTGTGTAGTCTGCATGATTCCCCCCACTATCTACATTGATTCTTCCCCTTACATTCATGTAAAAATTAGCATCTTGTGAAAAAGGAACTACAAGCATGTAAAGCATTCCCATTTGTTCAATGTCAAAATCTACTTCCCCAGAATTGCCAGTAGTTTCAAAAGGTTGCACACAAGCCCTAATTTTAAAATTGTCATAAATCCCCAGCTTTGTAAACTTTTTATAATCAAGCCCAGTAATAAAGCCAGATGTTTCACTTTTAATGTTTGTGTTAAATTCTAAATCTTGCAAATAATAAATTGTTCCAGCTCCTGTTGTGTAAGAACTCTCCCCTTCAATGATTTCACTATCATTATAGTTATTCCAAATGTATTTGTAATGATTCCCAACATGAACTGGCTCTGTGTTAAACAAGTTTAACCCACAATGAACACCACCACTAGCTGTGTAATCTGCATTAAACATATAGACAAAAACATTGTTTGCAAAGAAGTTATCACCTACAAAATGACTTTCCCCCAAATATTTAAAATCAAACAATAATTGTGGTCTAATATAGTTGTCTATAAAAGGTACAGTAATTAAAGGCTTTGGAACTTGAAAAACAGCATCATGCACATATAGCTGGGTGTCTGGTGGTGGATGGTCTGAATAACTTTCTTCACTTGTTTCTAAATGCCAAACACTTCTTGTTCCATCATAGATGTTAGCAACCCCATCTTCTATGTTTTCAAAACGAACATCATTCATTGGTTCTATTGTTGTAGTATAATTTGGCATATAATAACTAGAAGCTTTTATTAAATTGGTTACTGGCTTGAAAATATAGCCTGTAATTATATATTTACTAGCATTATCTAAAGAATCCCCACTGTAATTAAATTCCTTCATAATTGTGCAAGAATTGTTGCTGTAGCTGTATTGTTCAATTCCAGATGAGGGGAAAACTGTAGCTTCACCATCAATTTCAACCCTACCTTGCACATATGAAGATTTTTCCATTATTTCAACCAAGTCTTCACTTCCATTAATTTGTATTTTCAATACACAATTGTCAACCAAAATTGGTTCAGTGCCATCACTAATAGTTTTTTTATTTATTGATTGTCCTGCTAACTGCTTAGAATCACACTGGATTTTAATTGCTGAGCCATCATTTGAAGTAACAACTGCTGGGGATAATTCATTTACCCCATAAACCATTGGGATAAAAACATTGTGATATTTTTCTGGAATAGCTTCATCTAGTTCTACCTTCTGACTTGGTAGGTCTTTGTGAAGTTTTGCTTGGCTTAAATCTTCCATTTGGATAGTAACACTTTTTTCATCATGGTTTAATCTTCTAACTGTTCCATGATATAATGGCAAGCAGTCACTAATTGAAGAACAGCTTGGTGAAGCCCATAAAATTTTAACTACTTCATTAATCATGGTTTTGCCTGCCAATAGGTCGCTAAATCTTTCACCAGATGGTGTTGGGTAATTAGAAAGCTTTAAGGTCATGTTGCTAATCTTAAACTTTCTACTTTCAAAGTCAGTGGATTCTTTAATTGATGGAATTTTTAGGTCATAATCTTCAAAATAATATCCATCAAATCTTTGTTTTTGTTCAGCCACTAAAATTGAGCCTTCTTTTGGCGAACTTGTTTCAGCATCCCAGCCAATTATGACCAGTGGATTAATTGAAGTCATATCTGCTTGAATGTCATTCCAAAATTTAGTGTAAGTGTTTTGCACATCAATCATGTCAGCACCATGCTTTCTGTTTTATATGTAATTTTAGTTTTCCCATTTACTTAGTGGGCATTTAGCCAATTTTAATTTGCTTTTAATAATCATAAAACAACCACATTTTCTGCATCTAAAAGAAGCTGTTAATTGGTCGCATCCTTTGCATTTAACAAACCTATCTTTGTAAATGGTAGGCTTAACCAATACCAATGTCAGCCCCCCTTCTTATGGCTTCTTTTATTGCTGGAATAGCTTCTTCTTCAATAAAGTCTTGGCTTAGGATATTCCCAGACATATTAATGTTTATATTCTGGCTAGAAGTTTCTGGTGCATCACCTTCTTCAATTGGTGTGATGTCAATCCTTTCCATTCCACTGGGATTGTCCCCAACAATAATTGGCATTTCCCCAGTAGTGGTGAATGAACCCCCTGTCGCAAATCCCTGTGCTTTAATGTTTGCCACATTTGCCCATGATTTAGCTGTTGCCATAGCTATTGGAACAACATTTGCAGGGTAAGGTGCTGAAGTCCATGCTTTCTGGATAGCCACATAAGCATCAATGGTGGCTTTGGTAATTGCAATGTCTTTTTCACTTGCTCCAAATGCCCTTGCAATTCCCTCATAACTTTTAAATTCATCTGCCTTAGTTTTAATTTTTGTTTGAGTTCTTTTTTTATCAAAAGCATCTTTGATTTTATCCCTTACCTTAACTTTTTCGTCATAAGACATTGTGGATTCATCAATGTTTCTTAGTTGTTCAATTTGTCTTGCTTCTTGCATGTTAATCCTAATCATTTTGTTTTCAACATTAGAACCATCAAGCATTTCTAAATTTGCATAAAACACACCAATTTCTTCATTCATATTACTTAAAACACTGGTGTAAGTTTCTTTAAATTCTGGCAATGTGGTGCTGGTGATTGTGGCAAGGGTTTCTTTAAATTCAACCCAAGTTTGGATTGTTGTTTCAATATTTTCTTTTGATTCCCCATTAAAGGGTTGCCCTAGTTCTTCAGCTAAAATTCTTGCTTCAGCTGTTAAATCTTTTACTTTGTCTGGCATGCTTTCTAGGTCTGAATTTGCCATTTCAAGTTGTAGTTGAATGTTTTCCCAAGCATCCTTAGTTTCATCATTTTCAAAATTTATTGACCTAACCCCAAAAGCAATTGATTCTGTAGCATTGCCAGAAGCAACTAAATGAGCTTCTTGTTCTTTTAAATCTTGAATAAAGGCTTTTGTCTGTTCCCTAACTTCCATAATTTTAGCAATTTCATCTTCTTTAGTTCCTAATGCAATCCTTTTAACCATTGCATTAATGATGTTATTTTGGGCAATTTCTAAATCTTCAAGTGAAGTTTTTTCTGTTACTTCAAAGCCTATTAAATTACCATATTCCTCGTTTAAGGTTTTCACAGTAGCCAACCTTGTTTGTGAACTAATATTATGGTCTTTTAGTGTTCCAATTAATCCCATCATTTCCACTTTTTGATTCCTAAATTGTTCTTCTGGTTTAATAGCAATCAATTCAGTTAACCCCCCAACCATTCCAGTTATCATGGTCACACCACTTTGTAGAGCATCATCAAAAGTGTCATAAAATGCAATCCCTAAGCCTTCAGTTGCTGATTTCATAATTGTCACTTTACCTTCAAGGGTGTCAAGCTGGATGTCAGCCATTGTTTGGGCTGAACCACCAGCATTGTCAAAAGCTTCTTTTAAACCTTCTAAATCCCCAGCACCTTCAACAAGTGCTAAGAAAGCTGGGGCTGACCTTTTACCAACTAAATCAATGGCTTCTGATAATGTAAGCCCTTCTTCTTTTAGCTGTTCAAGTGCTGGTGCAAGGTCTTCCATACTGGTAACTTGACCACCTAGCCTGTCAGATAATGCACCACTTTCTTTAGAAAGTTCAATGAAGATGTTTTTAAGTGCTGTACCAGCCAAGCTTCCATGAATACCAACATCAGCCATTTTAGCCATAATAGCTGTTGTTCCTTCAATCGTAAACCCAGCAGATTTTGCAATTGGGGCTACAAACTTCATGGATTCAGCAAATTTTTCCATGTCTAGTGCAGAAGATGAAAAACTTAGTGCCATCACATCAGTAACCCTGTTGGTTTGGGATGCATCTAAAGCAAAACCCCTTAAAGTAGCACCAGCCACTTCTGCACTTCGAGGTAAGTCTGCACCTACTGCTGAAGCTAGTGCAAGTGTGCCTTCTGTAACCTTAGTGATTTCACTGGCTGTGAAACCAAGTTTGGAATATTCTGTTTGAAGATTTGCCACTTCTGTGGCTGTAAATTTAGTGGATGAACCTAACCTTTTAGCATCTGCTTCTAAGGTCTTAAACTGCTGGGATGTAGCCCCAGAAATAGCTTTAACATTAGCCATAGCTTGCTCAAATTTCATTCCAACATCAATTGAATATTTGAAGGCTTTTTGGACAGCTATAATTGCTACAGTTGATGCACCAATTTTTAGTGCCATGCTTTTAAATGATGAACCTAAATTTTTATTATTGTTTGAAGCTTTTTCTGTAGTTCCACCAAGCTTTTTAGTCTTTGCATCTAATTCTTTTAGCTTGTTCTTGGTTTGTGGAACACCCTTCATTTCCACTTCAATTATGTGTTTGAATTTGTCAGCCATGCTATTCTTTCTTCATATTGTTTAGTGTGTTGATTGCACTTTTAATTACTCCATATTTTTCAACCCATAACTTGGGCTGGTCACCATAACCCCCCTTAAAAGGCTGGACACCAGTATCTTTGCAATATATATATTGTGCAATCACTTTTTGGTGTTCTTCTTCAAGAAACATATTAACACAAGCAAAAAAGGGCAATTGGTGATAAACATCTATAAGTGTATCATAACAACTGCCCCTTTGGGTTTGAATCTGTTGTGATTCTGAAATTACAAGAGTAATGTAATCCCAGACATCATTCTGGTTTGTAAATTCCACAGCTGGGTAATTGCCATGTTCATCTTGCACAATTCCATTGATTGTATAAGGGAAGCTATGAAATCTACACCCTTGACACCTTGCTCTAATAAGAACATTTAACCCAAGTGCAAGGGCTAATCTTCCCCCAGACTTTGTGATTCTTGGATTAAGCTTCTAAGTTCTTCCTTTTCAGCGTCTGTTAATTCCTTAATCACTTTGTCTGTTGGCATCCCAGCAATGGTTTCCCAGTTTTTAAAATCACCACCAGCAAGCCCTTTTCTAATCCATGCTGTTCTTGCTTTGTTGGCATTTTTAATTGCAACTGCTACACCACTTTTATATTCAATAGTAGGGATGTCAAGACAATCATCAATTGAATCAATTGACATGTCTTTTATTTTAACAGCCCTACCAGTTGACAGTTTTTTTTCAATCATGTTAAGCTACAGTGATGCTGATTAAAGAATTAGCTCCATCAGCTGTTCCTTTAAATGGGATTTCTGTAAAAACACCATCTTCGCCACCCATGTCAAGTGTATTCCCAACATATTTTGCTGTAGGCACAGAAATGATTAATTCACTAGTATCACTAAACAATATTGCTGAAGTAGCTGATTGTGTGCCAGTTTGTGTGGCTAGCCATTCTGTAAATTCACCTTCAGTTGTTCCATCATATTTGCATGAAACAGAACCTTCAACAACAATTTGGTTGCCCCTATTGTAGCCTACTGGTTCTCCTATGTTGGTGTTTAGTGTTTGATAACCATATCTAGAAGCTGGATTGCTAATTTTAACATTAAATGACTTAGGAACAACAGCATTAGTCCCAATTGTGGTTGTAGTACAATCAAAGATTGTTTTTTGGTAGTTAACAGCTGTTGCATTTGGTGACAATGTGTTTGCCCCAATAACTGGTTGGAATCCAGAATAAAATGTTCCAGAAGCCCTTAACTGACCACCATCACTTCCAGCATCCATAGAAAGTGTTAAATCATTAAGAACAGCCCCATGCATGTATCTATCATAAGAGCTGTTAGGATTAGCCAAAACTATGCTTGCATATTGTCCTGTATTTGCATCAGCATCATAAGTTGCATTTGAAATATTCCCAGCAATTGTGTAAGCACTTGTTGTTTTTTCTGACACCAATCTAAGTAATAAATCAAGCAATTCTTTGCTTTCTACTAACCAGTCAAAACCCCATGAATAAAAGCCACCAGCCCTTGTGCTATACATGTCTGTCGCCCTCATTGTTCTTTGCCCAGTTCTTTCTAGTTCATTTAAAACCACACCACTAGAAAAATCAAAATCAGCCACTTGGTTCATTCTCATTTTATAAGTTACAATTGAAGTTGTGGTTGGACTTCCTAAATTTTGCACCCCAGTACCAAGCCCAACATAAGCTTCAAATTGTTTTCCACTATATACAGCCATAATTTACCCCTTTTATTTTTTAACAGATTCAGCTTTGATGCACTTATTTGCAATCAAATCTTGTGGTGGGCTTTCTATTTTGACTTTCTCACCCCTTTCTAGGGCTTCAAAAATAGACCTTCCCAGTCCTTTGTAGTTATCTAAAGCATCAATTTTATTAAAATTTTCACCTTTAACATATTTCATTTAGTCACTCCTTTGCACTATACATTGATAATTAAATTTGGCTACATGTAAGCCATTAATATCTTCTTCATCTTTTTCTATTTCATTAATAATTAATTCTGAAACTACACCATCAATAAACCCATTATTAGTGCCATTAGCACCAATAAATTTGTTGTCAAATAATAACTGGTAAAGCCTTTCTGCATCTTGATAAAACTGCTTAAAAAAAACTTCATCTGGGTTTTCTTTAATCATATATAATGCAATAGTTACATCAAATGACCTAGACCACCCACTTTGCATGTAATCAATTGTGCTAGAAGATTCACCCCAGATTCTAATCCCTAAATTCCCACTTTCTTGAAAAACTGGGGAAACATACACTGGAACAGGTGCAAATTCTGGGCTTATTGTATCCCTTAAATTTACAACTACATCATTCCAAAAAGCATTTGAATAATCAGTATTAATTATCATTATAATCTGGTCATTCTCATTGTTCCAATTGCACTATTGTCAACACTTACATTTGTGCCATAAACCTCAATTTCCCATTCATCAGTTGCTGTAGCTGTAGCACTGTCATCAGTGCCAGCCCATCTAACATAAAGCCCAGAAGTCACAAGCTGATATTGTCCATTGATAATTTGCTGGTCAACGACAGTTTGAGCCTTTAAACCAGTGGAATCTTTAACTGCTACTGAATAAGTAGCAGTGCCAATAACACCACCAGTTGTGTCAACCCAAATCTTAATAAGGTCATAATCACTAGAATTATAACTACCTTTAAGGTCAACTGGTCTTAAACCCCCACCAGTAATGCTAACTTCCCTAATTATGCCACTAGATGAATCTTTGGTAACTTGGTCATCTAAAACAATAGCACCAGAGTTGATTAATTCAATTAAATGGTCAGCTTCTTCCATAAAAGATTCTGCAATTGCATTGTCTGTATCATGGGCTTTAATCATGAAGCCACAAGCTATTAATGCTGAAGCCCTTATAACATTATAATTGTAAGAACCATGTCTGTTTTTCCAATTTTCAGCCCTAACCCTTGAATCTAATCTTCCATCTACATATCTGCTGGCATTAGTCCTAAATCTAGTTAATAAAGTAGAATAATCAACACCACTTTCCATAATAACTTCACCAAGTGTTAAATTGTACCTGTCATCAAAATAATATACCACATCTTCTGTTGAATCATAAAACCAATCCCCATTTTCTGTGCATGAAGCTTTGGAGATATTCATTGAACCACCTTTTGCTTTGTTCACATAAATCATAGAAATATTGCCACAGTCGTGGGAAGCATAAAGATTAGTTGAATCTAAAACCCAGCCCAGCAATCTGGTTTTTTGGTCATATTCATCCACATGTGGATATACATCTTTAATGTCTTGGTTGGTGCAGTAAATTGCTTGTGAAGCCATATTTAATTAAATCCTACAACATTAACAACTGTGTTAATTTTTGGGTTTACACTTCTCCCATAAATATAGGTTATCATATTTTGTTTTGTCGTGGAAGAATGCACTTCCCCCGAAAAACCACTGTCATAGTGTCCATTTATTACAAAAGAGGCATTTAAAGGGGCTGATATAAAAGAAATTTCACCAGTCTGGTAATTTATTGAACCAGAACCAAATGCACCCCCCTCTGAAACTAAATTTCCATTACCATTGTCAATTAAAAATGCACCAGTGTTTGGCTTAGAAACACCAGTTGCTTTGTCCATTATTGTGTCAGCTGGAAGTTGGGGTTTAACTGCTTTTGGTAAATTTGCTTCTGCTGGAAAAATCCCACTTGTTCCAGCAAATAAATCAGTTCCAGTAGAACCACTTTCCAATAGAACTTGGCTTCCATTAGTGCCATCATGTGGGAATAAATGTGAAGATGAAACAACTCTAACATCACCATTTGCTAATGAAATTGTGCATGGGTAATTATAAAGGTTGCTTGTGTTATCTTCAACTTCATTGTTGATTGCTGTTTGTATCTTGCTAATAACATCTTTAAAAGTTGCATCACTGCCAGTTGTAAATGATATTGTGGTTGCACTAGAATCATCAACTGTTAAATCAAATGCATAAGCTGTTGAAACATCTAGTTTTGTGCTAGTGGAATTAGTTATTCTTTTATTAAATCCAAAATTCTGGTAAGCTGATTCAAAAAATTTAATTGCTACTGACCCAGCCACTAGACCACTTGCAACATCATCCCCAGTTCTTCCATAGCCAAAGAAGTTTTTGCTTAAAAACTGACCCTGTGCATCTGTTTGGACTAACTGGGATGACCCAGAAAGTACCTTGTCATAATCATAATAACTATTAAAATGGTGGAAATAAATATCAGTATCTGAATGACTTGCATCTGTTGACCCTAACATTCCCCTTTTGACAGTTAAATCATTAGTTGAAATTGCTGTTACTTCACAAATTTCATTTTCAATTCTTATATAGTCACCTACCTCAAAATAGTCACCATCTGTAACTGTAAGTGTTGTGTCACCAACAGTAAATGTGCCACCTTCATTTGTATTTGCCCCAGAATCTACTTTTCCAGCTGAATTTGGTGTAGTATTATTTAAAGCCCCACCATCACCCATTGCTAAAGAAGGTAACCCAGCCCCTGCCCCTAAAAATCTTATATTTGGTAGGGTGATAAATTCAAGGGGTTTAAGCATACATTTATGCGTGGTATCTGCTGTCCCAACTGAATCTGGTGTTCCACTTGTCCAATCTGGAAATCTTATTGTAATTTCAGCTGGAACTGTCCCAGCATTAGATAAAACAAGCATCTTTGAATCTGCAAGACTACCAGCTTGAATTTGGGATGGATTGAAAGCAATAATTTGAACCCCATTGTCTGTGTTGTCCAGCTCTTGGTTGACAACTAAAGATTCGCTGAAATTTTTACTGATTTCAAAATTAAAATTTTGGTCTGCTGTAATTGATAAATTTGAAGTTAGTTTTCCCATATTATCCTACCTTAAATGATATAAAATTTGCATTTTAATTGAATTAGCTAATGTTTGGTCAGCTACAGCCATTGAAGCCACAACACATTTGCCAGAATTTACATTTGCCTGTTGAATGGTTAAATTATGAAAATCTACTGCTGACCTATCTGATTGAATTGTGGCTGTATGGTCAGCAATAACAACACCATTCGACAAATCCCCAGATGTAGAACTATTGCTGGTGTCAATATCATATTCCACTAGATGAATCACAGATGTTGTTCCAGATGAATTTGCATTAGCTGAATATATTTTAATAAGGTCTAGGGTTATATTGTAGGGCAATATCCAGTAAGCCATTAATTGAGGTAATGAGGAACTACTTAAAGAAAGTGATGTGTCTGGGTCTGTTCCAGTTCCAATAGCTACATAAAAGGGGTTAGTTGTGACATCATTAGCCATTAATCCAAAATGACCCAAAGCATGTGTGTCATCAGCAGTAAAAGCATCAGCTTCATTGGCTTTTGACCAATTGAACCATGCCTCATGTGTATTAATATAATTATTAACAGCTGTAATTGTTTCCCCAGAACTATCCACAGAAAACAAGGATGTTCCAGCCTTATTTTGGACATCAAAAGCTGTTCCATCATCTGTTACTGGCTTAACCCTAACAATGTCATCTGATATGCCTAAGGCACTACTATTGCCAGCACCATCTTTAAGTGGTCTGGTTGTAGTGTCAATTCCAGCATTTACATTGTCAATTTGAAGTAAATCATTGTATGTGTCTTTAACTGTTTTGGAAGCAAACCCAGCCATTAAGTGTCCAATCCTTCTTTAATATTATATTCAAAAACAAGCACAGCATTTGTGTCATAGCTTTTATTGCTAGAACTAAATGAAACTGCTAAGATTTCCCCTGCATTAAATGTGGCATTTTCAAATTTAAATGGATAACTAGTGTCATCTACTAACATGTCAGCTCCCTTAGTGTGTGTAGCTGTTGAATTAGGCACTTCTGTGCCATTTGTGCTAATATGAAGCCCAACTTCACAACCAGTTCCACAAGCTATTTCTGACCTAATTATTACCCTTTTAAGCTGTCCACTAAAAGGGGCTACTATAGCAATATATTCATTACTGGAAGTTACTGAAGTCTTTTCTACAATATAGCCATTAAGTGGCATATATACTTTTCCAGTCGTTGAAGCATACCATCCAGCATGGATTATATTAAGCATGGTTGTGCCTGTTTCACACCCATCCACTTTAAGTGACCTTGTAACAATAGAACCATCAACCTTAATACCATCATCACGCATGCTTAAACAAGTGGATTTTTCACTAAACCTTATTGGTCTAAAATGTTGGTCAACAGTTTCTAATGAAAGGGTTTTTGACAATTATTTTTTCCCTTTTGGAATCATCTTTTTGATGTAATACCAAATTAAATCATCTTTTTTTGATGGTGACAATGCAACAACTTTATCAACTACTAAGATTAAAATAGTAATATATTCCCAATGTGCTTGTATAAAATCAATCATGTTAATCCCTTTTTGTTATTAATTCAAAATGTGGGGTGTCATTGAAAGTATTCTTGTCAAAATCAAGGTTTTCAAAATTACTTTTTGACCATAAACCACCCCATCTAATGTTTAAGTCTAATTCTTTGGCTTTAGCTAAAACATAACCACCTAAAAAATACCATCTTCTAAAATCATCCCAATCAATTGGGTAGGGTGCAATATCGAATGCTATTGATGGTGGATTCCCATCCACACCATTATGTTTAGATTCTGGAAATATGTTTGTACTAGCCCCTTTGTCAAAGACATCATTTTGTGTTTGTTTGTCCCTATACCCATCTATAATTGATATGTCAAGCCCATCTTCAATTATAGCATTAGCAAGTTTTTGAAGGTCTGGGTGGCATGTGTCAAGCTTTTGCTTTGATGCTTTCCCAAAATGTGGCATTTATTTTTTCTTCTTTTTAAAATATGTTTTAGTTGGGGGTTTTTTGACCTTTATTTCATTCCCTTTTTCATCACAAAGAAGGAAGTTTTTAGCCAAATATCTTTTCTTTTCTTTCTCATCTATTATAGATTTATCAAATCTAAGAATGCTCCCATCTGGTTTTTTAAAACAAATAAATTCCATAGTTCCTTTTTAGTTAGGGTATGAGGTTGGAAGAAGTAAGCAACAACCAACCTCATGCCCATTATTTAACAACTATTAACTTGCTGGTTCGTTAATTAAAATGACTTGGTTGCCATTAAGAACTGCACCCCCATAAGCTGACCATACAGCAACTTTATTGCCCAAAAAGTCCACAGAATATTGTGAAACAACTTTAGGTGTTTGTTGGTATGCAAGCTTAACATTTTCGGGATGCCATAACGCACCAACAACAGCATCAGCTGATGGTGTTCCAGTTCCAAATTCATTTGAAACAACAACTGGCATGCCAAGCAATGTTCCAGCTATTCCAGATTGAACTGGTGCATCACTTCTGTAATCCCTAGAAGTGAACTCATCTAGTGCATATAATTTGCCATAATGATATGGATGTAGAGCAAACACCATGCCTTTGGCATCAAGACCTAAATCACCTATTTTGGAAACAATTGCTGAAAGGTCTGAATCAGCAAAGGTGTTGGCTGTTCCTAAATCAAGATTTGATGCACCAGATGCACCAGAAATTGTTGTATGAACAAAGTCTTCAATTGCCCCAGCAATAGCATAACCCATATTTTTAGTATATGCATTTAATAATTCTGGTGAAGCTTGAATTTTAGCAATGTCAGAAATAATTTTTGCCACATAAGACAATTTATTTATAGACAGTTGCACTTCGCCATCATTTGGTGATGTGTAAGTTATGTTTTCGGTTGCACCAGACAATGCTACTGGTGTTGTAGTGGTTGCACTTTCAGCTGACACTTTAGGAATGTGAATCACATCACCTTTTTCTTTTACTAAAGAAGAAAAAGAAGTGTCAACCAAGTTTGATAAAACCATTTTCTTTTGGATATAGCCAAAAACTGATTTTGCCCAGAGTTCTGGAACAAGCATGTCAGCATCTGTGTCTGCTGTTCCAACTGAAGTATTTACATAAGCCATATAAGCCCCTTAATTTTTATCTGAAAGAATCAACAATTGCGTCCCAATTTTCCTTTTGTTCGTCAATCGTCATTTCAGAAATGTCTTTTTTAATTTTATTTTGTTTAACAGCCCCATATGAATCCCCAATTTGTTCAGCTTTCTTTTGTGCTGTCATCTTAGGGATGATTACTTGCAACTGTTCTAATGATAAACCAGAAAGTGTTTCCCTTTCTGTTTCGTCTGCTACCTTTGAAAGCAATTCAGTTTTGGTGTTATTATAAAAGCCTTCTAAAGTTTCAAGCTTAGGAGATATAGTTGAAATTTTGCCTTCCAGTTCCTTAATATATTCATCCTTTTTGCCTTCTTCTTTAAGACTCCCCACCCTTAATGCTTCTGCATCTTGCTCAAACTTATTAAGCTTGGATTCTGCTTCCTGTTTAGCCTTCCTTTGTTTTTTAGCATTATCAATTTCTGATAAATACAAAGCTTTGTAATCTTGTTCACCCTCACTGGTTTCTTGATTACCTTCATTTTGTTCTTGGTTCTGCTGAACCTGTTCTTCTGCCATCTGCATCCTTTTTTTTATTAAACTCACACCACAAGATGTTGTGGTTATGGTTAAAAATTTACCAAATTTACACAATATCTTGTGTAATTGGTGTTATAATATATAAATTATAAGTATAACTATGCAAAATATTTTAGTAATTTGATTAAAAATGCTTATAAAAAGAAGTGGTTTGAGTTTGTTGACTATAAACCACACAGTGGGCAATTAAAGCTTCACAATGCCCCAGACAATAAAAGATTCATCATTGCTTGTTGTGGGCGAAGGTGGGGCAAGTCTGTTGCATCTGCCAAAGAAATTGAAGCACTAGTGACACAGCCCAATAAAGTTGTGTGGGTAGTTGCCCCCACTTATTCGATTAGTGAAAAGATTTTTAACATAGTTTGGAAGGATTTGATTATTGACAAAAAGCTTCCAACAATTAGGAAGTCTTTAAAAGAACAGTTTATTCAATTTGAATGGGGTTCAACCTTCTGTGGAAAATCAGCAGAACATCCAGATGGTCTTGTTGGTGAAGGCTTAGATTTGGTTGTATTTGATGAAGCCAGTAAAATGAATTTAAGAAGGGTTTGGGGACAAATATTAAGACCCTCATTATCAGATAAAAAAGGAAAGGCAATTTTCATTTCCACACCAGAATCCTATAATTATTTTTGGGAACTTTATTTATTAGGGAAAAAAGAACCATCATATTTTTCTTTTAATTCCCCTACATGGGAAAATAATATTGTATTCCCCAAAGGGTTGGAAGATGAAGATTTGCAAGATGCAAAAAGGACATCTACTAAAGAAAATTTTGCCCAAGAATATGGTGCTGAATTTACCAGTTTGGCTGGTAAGGTTTACCCTTTTGACAGAAATCTTGATATTGGTCTTTTTCCATACAATCCAGCAATTCCAACTTTTTGTTCTATTGATTTTGGTTATAGAATGCCAGCTGTTTTGTGGTTTCAAACCTATCAGCAAGATGGTGCAAACCATGTTAACATAATTGATGAAGTGGTGCATCAAACCAACTTAAAAGTGGATAAATTAGCTGAAATAGTAATGGGGAAACCTTACAATGTTAGTAGATTTTATGGTGACCCAGCTGGCTACCAAGTTAATGCTGGCACTGGCATTGGTGATGCTGAACTATTTTACAGATATACTGGGAAAAGGATTTTCACAATTAGGGATAAAACCAGCAGGAATGTTGAAGCTGGAATTAATCATGTAAGAAGTTTTATTGAAAATGCTAAGAATGAAAGGTTTCTACATGTTAATAAAAAATGCATTGAAATTGCTGAAGACTTAGAAGCTTATAGATACCCAGAACATAAGGATGGCACACACATCAAAAATGAACCACTTAAAGATGGTTATCACGACCATAGCATGGACTGCATGAGATACTTTTTTGTCAACAAGTTTCCCATTAAACAATACAAATATAGGGCAATAGGAAGATGAATATAATAGCACAAGATATAATTCAAGAAAGTGTTAAATCAGCAAGGCTGGTTAATGCACAAGAAGAACGCAAATTGATAACTAAATTTATTGATTATTATGCTGGGGATAATACTCTACAATATATTAAGCCAAGATTTAAAGGGGCTTCATTTCAAGAAGTCCCCCCAGTTAACTTTAACCTAACTAAAAAATTCATTGCCAAAATTAGTAGGGTCTATTCATTAGGTGCTTCTAGAAATGCTGGCAGTAAATATGCTACCATGATTGGAAAAAAGGACTATAAATTTAAACACATTGAAAGGATGACCAAGCTGTTAGGAACAGTTGCTGTTAGGGTTTTATTGAAGCATGACAGTTTTGGAAATACTTTCTTTGACTATCTCCCAATTTATTATTTTGATGCAAATTTTGGTGATGACCCTTTTACCCCAATATCTATAAGCTACCCATTAATGAGGTCAACCAGTGATATTGACAATATTGAAAAACTTAGTTATTGCTATTGGGATGCCCACACTTATATTGAATATGATGAAGATGGTGGGGTTTTAAAAGAAGTTAAACACAGTTATGGGTTTTTACCTTTCACATTTATGCATAAAGAACACCAGCTTGTTGATTTTAAGGTTGCTGGGGCTGATGACATCATTAACTGTAATGAATCAGTTAACATTCTACTTACTGAAGCAAATCTTGGTATGAGGTTTCAAATGTTTGGACAGCCAATTATAACTGGGCTTTATTCAGATGCCAAGATTACAAGAGCTGGAACAGATGAAGCAATGATTCTTCCAGAAGGTGCTAGTTTTAGTTTCCAGTCCCCAAATTCTAACATGAAGGATGCAATTGAGCTAGTTAAGTCAATGATTAATTTATGTGCCACCAACAACAGCCTTCAAGTCCAGTTTAGTAATGAAGGAAAAGAAAGGGCAAGCTCTGGGATAGCATTAAAAATTAAAGACTTAGACATGCACACTAATTGGCAAAATGATTTAGGGATTTGGGATGTTTATGAAAGAAATGTTTATGCTTTAGAAAAAGCACATGCTGACCTTAATGGGATTAAATTGCCAGACAAATTAGGGCTAGATTTTAATGAACCAGATTACCCTAAGAATGTCCAAGACCAAATTGCTTGGGATAATCATTTGCTGGCTAACAATCTAACCACACAATCAAAGCTTTTAGTGGGTTACAATCAAGATTTAAAAGAAAAAGAAGCTGATTCAATTGTTCAAAATAATAGAAAGGTCAATGATGCCAACCAACCAGAATCCACACAATCAGTTTTTAAAAGAATTCGTGACAAAACTGCAAAAGCTAAATGAAATTGATGTAGAAATTCCCCAGCAAAACATCAAAGCTATAATTGAAAACCCAGAGCAATATGCTTTGGATTTGGTTGAAATAAATTTTGCAAATCATGTGGAAAAATATATGGAATCCTACAAACTTGGAAAAGATTTTGCAAGCAAGAATTTAGAAGGCTAAATGATTAAAAAGGGAACAAAAAACTACTCCTTTAGCAAGATGGCTGAAGGGTTGGCTAAAACTATGGCTGATAGCTTGAATGTCTTAGCTAGAAGGATGAATTTAGCCATCCAAGAAGGAATTGAAAAGGGTGTTGATATTGATGGAAATTCTTTTAAATCATTAAGTTCAGATTCCACAATTCCAATTAGGCAAGCTGGTGGTTATGGTGAAAAACCACTGCTTAAAACTGGGGGAAGAAGCAAGGGATTAAGACAAACCAAACTTGAACCAGCTACAACTAGCAATTTGAAATTCAAACTAAAGATGGTTGGAAAAAACAAATCATCAGATGTGGTTTTTGGTAGAAAAGTAAAAAGAAAAAAAGCTGGGGTTTATTATGGGGCTTTTCACAATCAAGGTTACATCACCAGTTCTAAATCAATGATTCCTAATAAAAAAGTTCCAGCCAGAAAATGGTTTGGAATACCTAAATCAGCCCAGCCTAAAGGTAAACATTACCAGAAAGCTATGCTTGAATTGAAATTAAGACTTAAAAGTGGGTTGAAAGCTGGATGGCACAAGGTTTAACAGAAATATTTGGTGATGATTTTGATAGTATTGTAAAGCTTCTGGACACATTTCCAGAAGGAATGGAAACAATGCTTGGAAACACTATTGACAAAATGCTTTTTGATGTGCAAGTTTTTGGAAGTAGAATTGAACAAGCTGTTTCAACAATGTCAGCTAATGGAATGACTACAAAACAGATTGAAAGGGTTTTGAAAAATGACATGAAGGCTGGGGGCAGAATCTTTGGGGAACTAAGGAACAATTCTAAAGAATCCATTGTTGAAGGAATCAATCAATCTTCTAGATTAGGACAGTTTGAAAAATATGGTGAACAAGACAGTTTTGCTTGGGTCACTGTTGGTGGTCACAAGGTTTGTCCAGATTGTGATGCAAGGGCTGGTGAAGTTAAAAGCTGGGATGAATGGGTTAAAGAAGGGTTGCCAGCAAGTGGATGGTCATTTTGCAGGGGTTGGTGTTATTGTGTCCTTGACCCAGTTGGCAAAATGGATAAAAAGGTGGTGGTTGAAAAAGCTAAACCAGAAAAGAAAACTTTCACTAGGAAAAAACCAGTTAAAAGTGGTGGTGCAAGGGGTGAGTTTAATAAGAAATTTGCAAGTGATGACAAAGGGTTGAATAAACACTTTCAAGATGCTTTTAAAACAGCAAACCAAAAATTTACTGGCTTTATTACAAAAAATGTTCCAGCTATTAAAAATATGTTTAGGATTGATGGAGAGGATGCTTACCATAAGGCTGTTTCATCTTCCATTCACATGGGAAAAAGCTATTTATCATCCACAAAGGTAAATGCAAGGGGATATTCTATTGCTAGGCATGAATATGGGCATTACATGCTAGAGCAACTAACTAGCATCAATCGCAAAACCTCTTGGTTTAAAAAGGAACTAAATAAATTTCTTTCAAGTAAAACCATAGATTCAGATTTAGTTAAGTTTTTAAGGTTTACTGACAGTGAAGCAACTATTTTACATAGGTTTGGTAGGGCTTTTAAGGCTGACCAATCCCTTTATTCATCAAGGAAGCTTTATATAAAAGGCAGATGGGGGCAGAATTTGGCATCTGAATTTGGGGAAAAAATTGGAAAAGCATTAGCTACCCTTCAAGACAACCCAGCACTTGGAACTAAGACTAGCATTAGAAGGGAATTATTTAGTGATTACATAAATATAAATGACCTTTTTGGGGCTTTAACAAAAAACAAACTTGGCTATGGTCATGAAACATCTTATTATACTAAAAGGGGTGTAAAAGGGCAACTACATGAAGTGTTTGCTAATTTAACTGAAATTTATACCAGAAACCCAGAGGCTTGGGCTTGGACAAAGGAAAGATTGCCAGAACTAACTAAGTTTTATGAAGACTTAATTGATGGGAATATTATATAAAAATGTCTGGATTTTCACCAAGCTTAATCTTTTGCCCCATTTTCCCAGCTATTGGGCTTTTCTTTTCTAAGCAAAATTTAACTGCATCAATAAAACTTTTTTCATCAGCAAATGAAAACACATGGGGCTTTTTCCCAAATGCTTTTTCATAAGCATCTACAGCATCCTGTATTGATTTTAATTCTGCCATAATAAATAGATTCCTTCCATTTTAAGGGTTACAATATACAAAAAAAAACAATATCTTCCAATAATATTTTGATTTAAAAGATTTCCCCCCTCTGAAAACAGTAAAAAAGCACTTTGTTTAAAAAAATGCACTTTTCCCCATTTTATTAGTTGTATTATATATATAATATTCCTTATTATTATAATAGTTATGACAACAGCAAACAACAGAAAAAGGAACAACATGAGAACATTTGAATACTATAAGAACCAAGCAATTGACCTATTAAATAAAGGGTTCACCTCTAAGGCATCTAAGAAAAATGCACTAAGTCAAATACTTTATGCTTATGAAGCACTTACAGGAATGATTAGAGAAGAGTTATTAAATGTTCCTATAGAGGAAAGATTAAAAACTGAAGAACATTCTAAACTATACTGGGGGCTTCCAGCCTACCCACATATTTGGAATAAAAAGCACAGCAAGTTATCTAGTGCCAGATTCCCCAAAGAAACTAAGGAAATTGAAATTTTGGTTGAATTGAGGAATGCAATAAAAGAAACTGAAGTTGTACCACTAGTTAAAATTGAAACTCCAGAACAAATAAAGGCTAATAAAATAGAAAAGACTATTGAAGAAATAATGGAAGCAAAAAAAGTTAGATTCCTAGAAGGATATAGTTTAACCGAAGAATTTGGTGGTTTAGAAGTAACTGCAAATTCTCATTGGGGAATGAATCAACATGGAACTCAATTTATTAGAACCTTTTATTATCTATTTGGTAAAGTAACTGCATTAAATACAATATGTGCAATTTATGGTAAACATAAAGATGAACATCCAGAACTATATAAGGAAGCTAAATAACATGAAATTTACAGCTGAAACAGAATATAATTGGATTTTTAAATCAGAAGCTTTTACTGTTCGAATGGTTGGAAGTAGCAGGGAAATGCTAGTGAGATGGACATTTGATAATATGTATGGATTCAGTGCTTATGATAAAGCAACCTGTGCATATACTGGGGAAAGATGCAACTTTGATTCTATTGCCCTTGAATACCAAACTGAATTACAAGGCAAAATGGTGTGGATTGCACTTATAGACTATGAGCCAGCAGTTACTAAAAAACAGACTATGGCTACAATTAACCAAGCTATGGAAGGCTTCAAAACTGGAAAAGATGGTTTGAAAATAAAAAAGGAAGTTAAATAAAATGAAAGATTACTATTATTTATCAACTGGTGGGGAAGGTAAAATTTATACCCTTAGATATTTTGAAGGTGGTGGAGAATATGAAGGCAAACTAATTAGCCAATCTGATTATCATGTTAAAAACCTTGCTATTGATTATGATGAAGCAATAGCCAAAGGCAAGCTTTATGCTGATGGACTTAATGCCAGCTTCAAAACTACCCCAGAAACTAACTTAACAGAATATGGTGTTTATGGGGTAGATGAAAGGACTAGAATCTTCGATGGTGAAACACTTAATTATGGGCAAAAATATTTTGGGTGGAAAATTTTAGATATTATAAAAGAAGAAAAAGAATTTGGCATTAAATATTTGGCTGAACAATGGGGTCTAAGTGCTAATAAATCAACAGCCCAAGTTGAATGTTTAGCCTATATAAAAACCCTTCCAGAAATCATTGCTTATACAAAAACTATTGAAGATGAAGAAAAGGCAAGAACAGCTGAAGATAAAAAATTGATAGATAAATATACTACATCAAAATGGGTGGGGGTTGAAGGTGAAAAGATTACCACTAAAGTTACTATTTTAAATATGTTTTCTTTTGATGGGATGTATGGGGAGTCTTGGATAATTAAAATGCAAGATAAAAAGGGCAATATTTTTATCACTTTTACATCTGGCAAAATAGTTGATAGTATAGAAAAAGGAATGAATGCTGAAATTACTGGAACTATAAAATCACATAATATGGCTGAAAGCCACCAAAACAGTGATTTAAGACACTTTAATGACTTCCAGTATAAAGAAACCCAGCTTGCAAGGATAAAGCTTATTAAAATAGATGTATCTATGGCTATTCCACTTATCTAATTAGACATTAGAATAAAAAAGAAAGGGCAGTAAAATGGCAAAGAAGGAACTTACATATAAATATCTAAAATCAATGATTGAAATTACTGGCTTAAAAATGGTATATGACAAAGAATGTTCAGTTGTTAAATATACACATGATGACCCAGAAACAATTTGTGAAATCAATCAATGGTTACTTGATTATTTTCCACACTATATGACAAATATTGATTATGGTGTTAAAGATGGAAAAGGATGGCTTCAAATATGTTGCATTGATAGGTAAGTTGTGTGTTATCCCTAAGAAGCCCTAGAATACATGTTCTGGGGCTTTTTTTTAGGCTAAAGGTAGGTGCAAATAATGGGCATCATCCTTAGCTGTCTTTAAATAGATGTGTAAGAACTGCATCACTGCATTGCCCATAATAATATCTTCTTCTAAAGTTTTAATGTCAATAAACTGCATCCTGTAGTCAATTACATACCATTCCAGAATGCTAAATTTCATCATCTGGGTAAATTATCCCTTGTTCTGCTTCTAGTTTCTTTAATTTTTTCAGCCACACATCCCTTTTATGCTGTGGGTGCTTCCCTTTTGGAAATAACTTCAACCCTACAGCTTCAGCCCTAATTCTTAACCTTCTTCTTTTAAGCTGGTCTGCATTATACCTAGCCCTTTCATCTAATTTAGCATGCCTAACCCTTTCTTGGGGTATAGTTTCTACAACTAGGGCTTCTTTTGGAACTTCAACTGGGATGGGTATAGGTTCAACTACTTCCCCTTCAGCTATTTCCCCTGCTGGAATATTGTTTATCTTCATAAACTTTTCAAATGGGGAATCAATAGTAATGTTTACATTCCTTTGAAGTTTCTGGTGGTGTTCAAGTAATAACCTAGTAGCTGACACATCCCCATCAAGGGCTTTTTCAAATAATGCTTCTAATACTTCAATCAATTTGACCCCAGTGAGTTCCACATACCTATCATAAATAGCCTCAATAAAGTTTGGGTTCTTCTTCCATGAAGAAACTGACTTTGTACTACATCCAGCTATCTTAGCAACATACTGAATAGTGGCATTTATATTAGTGGCAATCACATCAACTGCAATCCTTTGTTTTTCTGTTAATCCATGACTTCCTACAGTCATTTAACCCCCATATTCTGTTAATTCTCTGGTTAACATATTAATTTTGGCTTTGTGGGTTTGGGTGACTGCGAGTATAGCAACCCCAAAAACCCCCCATGCCCCCTTCTTCTTCGCTGTTTTTCCCATCACCACACCACTATATATGGTATGGCATACCATCACAATGTTGATAACTGAAGTTATGTAAAGTAAAACACCACTATATGTTGTGGTGTGTAGTTTTACCATTAAAAAAACAGTCTGGGTGGGGGGTGTCAGCCCCCATCCAGTAATTAATTTAACATAACTATTGCCCATTAGCCTTGATTAATTTAATTAAATCTTCTAGCCTAACCACAGCTAATGCTTCACCCCTGTCTTCTTTAATAAGCTGGGCAAAAACATTGCCATTAGGCTTAATCCATTCAGCTATCCTTTTCCTTGCTTTGCACTGTAGTGGGTACTGTTCCCCTTGATGTGTAGCTAATAGGTCAACATCTTCAGTTAGTCCTAGTGCTAATCCATTAGATGCATAAGCCCTTTTGCAATACACACCACCTTCTTGTATAATATCCCTACATAGATATTCAAACCTATTGCCCTTAGCCTTAGACTTACTTGCCATTGACTTTCCCCTTCTTCTTTAGATTATTAAGTGTTTCATTCATAATGCTACTAACATCCTCTTGTTCTGCACAGTTATCCTTAGCTTCTAGCATATAAGCTTCAAACGCTTTATTTTGTTCTTGTGCATGTCTATAGACTGACTTACCACCCACTGTAGATGGTTCTGGTTTAGCATTACTAAGCCAGTTATTGACAAACCTGCTGAACTTTTTTTTCTGGTTGGTAGGGTTAGACAATAACCATGCCTTAGCCTTTTTTAGTTCTTCTTTGATGTTTAAGGCTGTATAAGCATCAGCCCATGATTGAATCAGTTCTTGGTTTATACCATCAAAGTATTCATTAACCCTAACATCATAAGGTTTACTAATCTTATTAACCTTCTTAGCTGGTGAAGAATCCACAGCTTGCTGTGGTTGTTCACTAATGTTTTCCTTTAACAATTCCTTTCTATTCTGTTCTATTCTATTTTGTTCTATTCTATTCTGTTCTATTCTATTCTGTTCTATTGGGAGTGAATGGGTATCACATTTGTTGGGGTCATTCACTGAATGTTCACTGAATGTTCCATGAATCCCTACTACAGCCTTAAATTGCTGGTACTTAGAAGGCTGTGGTCTGTTTATCTTTTGGTACTCTGACCAATTAACCACCCTAAGCAGTGTATCATCATCATTGCATTCAAGTAAGCCCCTAGACACTAATTCATTGATTGATGAAACCAATTCAGTGAATTTAATATTGTCTGCTGGGAACACTGAAGCCTTAATTGATTTGGGTGCATTCTTTATAATACCAGAATCATCAGCAAAGTTCCAAATGCCAATAAAAAGCAACCTTTGCATGTGGTTTAGTTCTATTATTTCATCATCTGCCCAAAACTTTGGGTCAATCATCCTTTTTCTTGCCATTATTGTTATCCTTTCTTATTTTAACAATCTTATTAAATCTATGATGTTGCTAGTTGGTTTATCTCCCCAGAACCATTACATTCACTACAATCTTCTTTGTTAGGCAAAATTATCCCAACACCAAATAGGGGTTTTATCACCAACATAAGCACCACTTACATTAAATGTAAAGTATTCCACAGCATCTAGTTCTGGCATGTCTTGTTCAAGAATTTTTAAGCATTTAGAAACAGAATAGATTAACCTCATTCCATTTTCTTCAACCCCTATTATAGCATCATCAAAACCATCTGCTTTTAAAAATTTTTCCTCGTAGTGTTGTTCAATTATTTGTTCTATCATAGTTTGTTTATTCCCCTTTTAAATCATGCCCACAATTAACACAAACATCCATGTGGGTAATAGTATGGCTACAATTGTCCTTAATCTGGGCTGGATTTACATGCACAACTATGTCTTTTAGTTTATTGATTGCCTTAATTGCCTCAATTGGTGGTGGTTCTTCCTTTATCAATTCACCCTTGCTGTTTAAAACAAGGACTGGGTGGTTAAATGCCTCAAATTGTTGTGTTAAGTCGTGCATTGCATCTTGTTCAGTAATTCCAACCACTGGAGAACCAGAACTTGCCCATGTGTGTGGGGTTTTGTCTAAATATAAGCATTCCCTAATGGTGTAGGTGTCTAGCATGTCAGAAGATTCCTTAAAAACCCTGTAATTCCAAAATTCACACTTATCCAGCTCTTCCAGTTTAATCCCTTCCATAAACCTTTCCTTCCTTCATTAATAACTTCACTGGAATCTTCCAGTAAGGTTTGTTGTTGTCATGGAATCTTCCCATTTCAAAATCCCCCTCTTCCAAGTGTGTCCTAATAGCTTTAAACTTAATTAATGTGAAACAGTTGTAAGTTGTTGAATATATAAAAAAATTAATAGGGGATATTTCTTCCCACTTCTTTAGTTCTTTGATGGAATCCAGCTTTAACCTTAAAACATCAGCACAACCCTTGACTTCCAGAAAAGCATGGGAATCTGTAATTGTAAAATAATCTGGGGCATATCTAAGGAATATGGGCATCTTGCACATGTCTTTAAATGAAATTTTGTTGATTTGATTTAACCCAAACCTTATATAAGTAATATTGTGTTTTTGCATAAAACCTTCAGCCAGCCTTTCAGCAATATTACCATGTTGATTTCTTTGGTGAAAACTATGCTTATGGTTTGGCATGGGGCTTCTTTTTACAATCAACACATTCAATTTTGTCTAATCCATAACTTGGAATGTCCACATATTTCTGAATTTTATTATTGTGCATTCCATAGCCTTTAGTTTGTGCAATGTCCTTTTGCCATCCATTTCTACATTTAGGACAAAAAAACAGTTTATGCATCTTTGGCATTATCATCACCCCCTAAATTAGCTAAAGCTTCCATTGCTTTATCAGCAACATTGCCAGCATATTGTCCCTTACTACTCAATTTAATTTCCAATAAAGCAAGAACTGCAATATCTAGGCTTTTCTTTAGCTTTTCTGATAAAATTGTTTTATTCTGCAAAACCACCTCCATCTGTTGAATAATATTATCTTTATAGTCCATTTTCAACCCCTAAAACAGCAAAAGGATTGCTTGCTAATGTCCGACCCATCAGCATTTTGACAATCCCCTTGCTACTAAAATAGATTTCCATCCCAGTTATTAATTTCATTTTTTACAATCTTCTCTGCTTTCTTTCTTTCTTTGTATTTTTCACCCCTAAGTGTAGGATTAATTTCTTGTAATTTTCTTCTGCACCTTGTAACACTTTCTGGATTAGTTAGTTCATTGTTGGACAGCTTAATTAATAGGTGCAAAGCTGTAAACCCTCTGGCTTTCTTTTCACCCCCCATTTCTTTTGACCAAATGCCAGCAATTAAAGCCCTGTCATTATCCCTACAACTGGGGTTTCTTTTCAAAAGACCTTCAACAATATGCTCTAAATTCTTAATCATCTAAATAGAAGCTGGGCATTCCTAACAGAGAAATAGCACATTTGTGCTTAGAAAGGAAACATACAAAGGAACACCCAGCATTATTGGTTAATTAAAAAGGAATATCTGCATCAGCAACTGGTGCAGGTTGGTTTTTAGGTTTAAGACCTGCCAACTGCTCAATTACAGCATCCAGTTCTTTTTTAAGACAATCCACCTTAACACAAAGGTCATTAATATCCACTGGTGTGCCAACAACTGGAGCAACCACTGGAGCTGTTGTTGGTGTTTGGATTGGCTGACCTTGCTGTTCTGCAAGATAGTCTTTAGACCCTTTTCCATTAAGTAGCCAAATTGTGAAGGGATTGCCATCTTTTGTGTTGCCAGTTTTCATTTCAAGAGCAAATTCAGTTCTTGCTGTGACATTTGCTAAATCAAAAAGCGACTTAACAGCATCAGATGCAAAATATACATCACTTCCATTGATGGGTGTAGCAAGTTTGAAGCCATGCCAGTTTTTGCCATAGTTATTCACACCAGATTTGAAAGGTGTCTTTTCTTCCAACTTAATCATGTAAGGTGAATTAGGTTGTATTTTTAAAGGTGGTTTATTATCCATTGCCATTTTCTTCCTTTTCTTTTATTGTTAATTTATATCCTTCAAAAATTGTTTGATATTCTTTTCTAAAGGATGGTTTTGGTTCACTTGATTTTGTTGCATTAGCCCATCCCCATAATTCTAGGGCATTAAACCACAGATTTGGAACAAAATCAAATTCTTTTAAAGTGTAGGTGGGTTTTTTTCTCCAAGTGTCTTTTAAGTACAAACAAGCCACATGGTCAATTTTCCCATGTTCTTCACCATAAAGTGAATCCCATAGGACTTTGTAGGCTGATAGTTGTAATTGGTGGGTCTTATATTCATTGCCAGTTTTAATATCAATCAGCCACAGTGACCCATCTTTTGCTTCAACTACACCATCAGCTTGTCCACTAAATGGATACAAGTGTTTATTCCGATATTTTCTTGGATTGTATAGTGAAATTTCCCATGCCACTGGGGTTGGTTCAAATTCATATAACCAGCATTGAAAACCCATCAATCTTTTAGCTACTTCATTGCCTAACACATGTTTTCTCCCAGTTATATCATCTATCCATCCATCAGCAAGGTTGATGTCTTGCCCCCAAATTAAAAACATACATATTGCATGAACAATCGAGCCAGTGTTGGCTTTCTTCATTGCATAAGCCATTGCATCATCATAACTTAATGCATTGCCAAGCCACCTATCAAAACCCTCTCCTTTGCTAACTATGTTTAAAATACTGGTGACACTAGGGAAATAAGCCCTAGTTTCTTCAGTTTGATTTACCCCATAATACCATCTGCCATTTGGTAAATCCATTGAAGAACATTCAATCTTAGATTGCACCAATGCACTTGGCTGTAAGTGTTCAGTCATTTTTTGTAGCCACTTCCATTAAATAAAGAATCAATGATTCCCTTGACTTAATTCCAGTAGTCCCTTTCAGTGTAATATAAAGATGTTCAAAGTCTTCCCATAAAAGTTTTGGCACTTTCAACATAAACAAATGCTTTTCACCTTTAATTTTGGCAATCTTCTGCACAGCTTCTTCATTTTTGGTTTTTATTCCTTCAATCACTTTGGTGGCTATCATAGCACCCCTTTCTTTTAGTCTTTGTTCTTGTTTAAATAAGGCTTAATCATTTCAGCCATTGTTTCAATGTCAACCACTTCATTAATTATAACATTCTTAGTGCCATTACAATTTGCACACACTACTTCCATCGGGGGCAAAGAATCAGTTGAATCCATCCTTTCCAGCATTTCTTTATGGGTAATAATTCCACCCCCACCCCCAGCTGAAGATTCCCACAGCCTTTGCCATGCATGATGTTGGACAATTCCAGCACCATCACAAGCAGGACACAAGCAGACCCTTTTTATAACGATTTGAACCACTTGTGAATCCTTTCTAAAATTACAGTTCCAATAGGTAAAACTAAAAACCACATTACTACCAAACCAATTGCTGATTCTTCTGGCACTATTCTACCCCCTTTATAATATCAAGAATTTTAATTGCACTCTTAACCACAGCCTCTTCATCAATCCAACTTTTAATCTTATTGGCTTCTTCTTTTATTTCTTTCAAAGCATTTATATGCTTATTTTTCTTCTTTGTCTGCTGATAAGCATAGGCACTTGAAGCCCCAGAATTATGTCCATAACTCATAATTATTCCTTTTCATAGCTTAGATAAATTTAGTTATAAACATGTTATTGATGCAAATAAAAAAATAATATTGCTTAGATTTGTAATATATGCCCAAAACAGCAATAATACTATATAAGCCCCAAAATTGTCCTTTCCTGCCACTTTAGGGGGCTTGGTGTATGTTAGCATTTAAAAGTTGAGAAACTAATTCTCATAAAGAGAACCAACCACTTTTTCAACATTATGATTATTATAATATTTACCTAATAAAATATAATAAATATAATAAAATAAGTGTTGCAGGGTGTTGGTTGGCATGTTTATTTTTAGGTGTCGTTAAAATTAAACATAGAAAGGAATTAAAATGACAACAACTCTAATAAACAGCACACATGTTACAATAGATTTATTCAACTATGAACAATACACTGATGATAAGTATTGCACCACATCCCCACTGACAGGCGAACTTATAAAGCCTTTTGCACTAGCCAACATCAAGTTAGTGTCTGATGAAGTCTTTGAGCCTATTATTAACAAACTAGTCTGTAGGGTTAGTGTCAGATTAATTGATAACCTTTCCCCTAAATTAGTCTTTACAGTAGCACATCAAGATGAACACACAGAAAACAATGAAGATATGGGTGGTTTTACTGATGAACATATTGAAAGGGTATTAGAGGACTTATCACAGGCTATACAATTTAACGAACTTTAAACAACACAAAGGATAACAAAATGAAAACATCAAGAACAACAAACATAGAAGGCTTTAAAGAATGGGATGATATAATGATTGAGGTTAAACTCACAGAAAAACAATCA
>Ga0098052_1000280_pt1 | contig 31777 bp, 27 predicted proteins | sample 15_taG_FD_81591 | JGI IMG/M metagenome (GOLD analysis project Ga0098052, IMG submission 81591) | Marine viral communities from the Subarctic Pacific Ocean - 15_ETSP_OMZ_AT15312 metaG | ecosystem: Environmental > Aquatic > Marine > Oceanic | place: Pacific Ocean | collected 2015-01-18
AAAAGCTGAAGAAGAAGCCGGCGCTTTTTACAGAGAAGCTTTTGAATGGCGCTTCGAGTTCCCGGAAGTATTGGATGATCAGGGAAGTTACAAAGGCTTTGATGTGGTGATTGGGAATCCGCCTTATGTTAGGCAAGAAGAGTTGGGAGATTTAAAACCTTTCTTGAAAACTCATTTTACTGCGTTTTCCGGAACGGCAGATTTATACACCTATTTCATTGAACAAGGAGTTAGACTTAATAAAAGAAATGGTTATTTCCATTACATAGTAGCAAATAAATGGATGCGGGCGAATTATGGAAAACCACTCCGGTCTTGGCTTCAGCAAAAGCAAATAACTGCAATTACTGATTTTGGAGATCTACCCGTTTTTGAGGAGGCCACCACTTACCCATGTTTACTCGAAATTAAAAAAAATGAAAAGCCCACGGTTTTTAAAGCTTTGGAAATAGAAAGTCTTCCGGTCGAAAACTTTGATATGCTTGAAGAAGAAAAAGGCTTTGAAGTAGATGCTACTAAATTAAGCGAAGAAGGTTGGTCGTTGGTTCCATTGAAGACTCAGAAACTGCTTGAAAAATTAAAAAACAATGGGGTAGCTCTTGGTGAATATGTAAACGGTCAGATTTATTATGGGATTAAAACAGGTTACAATACAGCCTTTGTGATTGATGAGGATACCAAAACTCAACTCATTGAAGAAGACAAGTCCAGCGCAGAACTTATTAAACCATTTTTAGCGGGAAGAGATATTAAGCGATATCAAGTTCCACAAACAAATAACTACCTGATTTTGGTTAAAAATGGGCAGACCAATGAAAAGAGAGGAAAAGATGAACCTTGGGAGTGGTTTTCTAAAACTTATTCTGCGGTAGCAAGATATTTATCTCAGTTTGAAGACAAAGCAAAAGCTAGGTACGATCAAGGCGAATATTGGTGGGAGCTGAGAGCTTGCGCTTATTATAATGAGTTTGAGAAGCCCAAGATCATGTTACCTGATATATCATTAAGAGGAAATTTTGCACTTGATGTTGATGGTGGGAAGTATCTTGCTAATACGGCTTATATGATTGGTTCGGACAAAACGTTTTTACTAGGTGTTTTGTCTTCTTCCGTTGTATACTTTTTTTATCGAAATATTTCATCATCATATAGAGGTGGATATTTAAGATTTATATATCAGTATTTAGAACAAATTCCGATTGTAGAAATTGATAAAGAGTTTGAGAAAACTATCACTGAAAAAGTAATCCAAATCCTCGCCCTCAAAAAAGAAAACCCCGAAGCTGACACTTCAAAGTTAGAAGCCGACATAGACCAAATGGTGTACGAGCTGTACGGCTTAACCGATGAAGAAATAGCTATAGTAGAGGAGAGTGTGGGGTGATGTTGCGATTAAGGAACGTTATTAATAAAATAATTGTCAATTTATTGACAAATGCACTATTTTAGATGACTTTTTCGTTTAACATAGTGCCCTTTTATGAAGGAAAAAGAGCAAACTTCTATACAATTATTATCGAAGGTGAAGAATTACCTGAAGGAGATAAATTTTTGAGCAATGAAAGAGTTAATAAAAACTCTCATTTTAATAAATTGAAACAAGTCTTTTTCAACTTATTGAATCGTTTTGGGGCAAGACAACAATTTTTTAAAGATGAAGGTCTTGCAGGCGACATGGTAAATGCCTTTTACGTAAGGAGAGGCAATTTAAGATGGTATTGCTTAAGATGGAGCGAGCAAATGGTAATATTTGGTAATGGTGGAGTAAAAACTGTTAGAGCAACTCAAGACGATCCATATTTAAAGAATTGTGAATACTCGTTAAGATGGATAGACAAATGCCTTACTATTGCCCTTAAAGAAGGAAAGATTTCAGTATCGGGAGATGGGAAACTTTCCGGTGATTTGAGGTTTAACAAAGAAGATTACATTAATCTATAGCGTTATGGATATTAATAAAAGCAAACAAATTAGAGATAGCTTTGAAACCCTTGAGGTTGAAGAAAGTCGATTTGTGGACAATCAAATGTTTGTTGCAGCACAAATCCAAAATGGCTTGGAAAGAAAAGGTTGGTCACAAAATAAACTATCAAGAGAATCAGGTTTGAATGAAAATGTGATTCGTCAAATAATAGCAGGCGAAGGAAATCCAACGCTAAAAACAATCTCAGCAATAGAACAAGCTTTAAGTGAAGAAGTTATTGTGGCTCCGGACTTCTTTATGGAAGAGCTGGAAGAGAAAGGAGTTATTATCAGTGAATCGAACTATATGGATTTTTCATTTAGATATACTGAAGAACTATCAAGTTCTATGTTTGCGGAAGGAGCTGAGTATTCTTTTGAGTTCAATAAAAAAAATAGAGATCAAGTAGAATATATACCATCTGATAACATGCATTTATTGCCAAAAGCCAGCTAATTAGAAGAATGGAAAAAAAATTAAGTTTTGGTTTAGATTCTTTCAAAGTAAAATCTTTTCGGTTTGATTCAACGGAGAAGACAATTCGGAAGGATCGTATAAATTTTGATATTCAGTTAAATATCAAATCAAAAAAAGGCGAAAGAAAATGTACTGTGTTTTTTCGCATTGAGGCGAAGCATGGAAAGCAACAACCAATTAGCTTAGGTGTCATCGAGACAGAAACAATTTATAATCTTATTGGTGAAATACCTTACAATGAAGAAACAGATTCTATACAGTTGCCTAACGATCTAATTGTTACGTTTGTATCAATAGGATATTCAACCACAAGAGGAGCTTTATTAGTAAAAGCTCAATCCACAATACTTGCTGATGCGCCGCTACCCATTATTGATCCAGTAAAGCTTTGGGAGCATTTTAAGAATCAAAAAATCGAAAAAAAATCGGGTTAATTTCTTGATGCCCCAACCCTTCAATAACCCATCCGGCATTTACTAAACTGATCGCGGGTTTTTGAGCTTTTTTTACTGGATAAAAAAAGACGGGCGACTCTATTAAAAGAAATAAAAAAAGCCCTCAGCGCTGTGAAAGACGCGTTTTGGGCTTATTTAGGTGTACACCCGACAGGAGTCGAACCTGTAACCGCTTGATTCGTAGTCAAGTACTCTATCCAGTTGAGCTACGGGTGCATTTCAATAAAATTAGTTGAGAGCCTTAAAGATAAGAAATAATTAATTGTATGGCACAATAAAAGTTGAGTTTTTCCTCATAAATTAAATTATACGTATTTTTAATAAATTAATTGAAAGTTGAGATTTTAAGCTTTTATAAACCATAAATAGATTAGAGTACTTTATGAAGCCTCCGATATTTATAATAGGATGTGGAAGGTCGGGTACAACATTACTTCGCGAATTAATAAATCAATGTGAGGATATTTTTGTACTGAAAGAATCTGCTTTTATTCCATATTTGTATAAACAAAGAAAAGATTATGGAGATTTTAGTACTGCAGAATACAGAGAAAGATTTATTTCTGATCTTAAATCATTTAAAAGAACTTCGAAAGATACTGCAATCGACATATTTGAGATGAATGAAGATCAGTTAAAAGAAAAACTCGAAGAGGTGGCCCCAACCAATTATACCGGAGCCTTACATAAATTATTTGAAGCAACAGCTAGAAATAATAATGCAGTTTATTGGGGTGATAAAACTCCGCTTTATACTTCATATATACCATTGATTTCAGAACTATTCCCAAATGCCAGAATCATTCATTTAATCAGGGACCCAAGAGATGTTTCTAAAAGTATTAAAAGTGCAGGTTGGTCACCTACGATCAAAGGAGCAGCAAAGATCTGGAAAAAACAAGTAAGTAAGGGTTTAGAAGGACGAAAATTAGATATAAACTATTATGAAATGAAATATGAGTCCTTGCTTATAAACCCTACTAAAGAGTTGGATAAATTATTTGATTGGTTGGGGATTGAGTGCGAAGAAAATTTAGTTGAAAAATATGAAAAGAGAGGAAAAGGAGTTGATCAAAATTTCAAGACCATGCACGAACTAATCGGAAAACCTATTCAAAAATCCAGAGCATATTCATGGAAAAAGAATATGAAAATTGCGGATATCGCAGAAGTTGAAAGTGTAGCAGAAGCTGAGATAAAAAAAGTTGGTTATGAAATAACTAATTATGAAGTTCCTCTCACCAGAAAAATAAAATCTTCTCTTATAGATGTGGCGCTTCCAATAGCGTCAAAAGTAAAAAGAAAACTGGTTAAGTAATTACGGAGCATAAAAAAGCCTTTCTGTGAAACACAGAAAGGCTTTGAAATTTGATGCCTGAAATTTGTTCTTTAAGCTATCAATATCTGTACTGATCAGACTTGTAAGGTCCAGTAATCGGAACACCAATATATTCAGCTTGTTCTTCAGTAAGTGTTTCCAGCTCAACGCCAATTTTAGAAAGATGCAGTCGCGCTACTTTTTCATCTAAAGATTTAGGCAGTACGTGAACACCAGGCTCAAATTCTTCAGGTCTGTTCCAAAGTGCGATCTGAGCCAGCGTCTGATTCGTAAAACTGTTACTCATTACAAAGGATGGATGTCCGGTTGCATTACCAAGATTCATCAATCTTCCTTGTGAAAGAAGCACCACCTGCTTTCCTGATTTCAGAGTAAAAATATCAACCTGTGGTTTGATGTTTTCTTCTTCGGAATTCGCTTTCAACCAGGCTACGTCAATTTCATTATCGAAATGACCAATGTTACCAACGATCACTTTGTCTTTCATGCTTTCAAAGTGACGACCTTTAACAATGTCTTTGTTTCCGGTTGCCGTAACAACGATGTCAGCACGTTTAGCAGCTTCATCCATGGTCTTAACTTCAAAGCCATCCATTGCAGCTTGTAGTGCACAGATCGGATCAATTTCAGTTACGATAACGCGGGCACCGGCTCCTCTTAAAGAAGCAGCAGTTCCCTTTCCTACATCACCATATCCGGCAACCACGGCAACTTTTCCTGCCATCATAACATCGGTAGCTCTACGAATTGCATCCACAGCTGATTCTTTACAACCGTACTTGTTATCAAACTTAGATTTGGTAACAGAGTCATTAACATTGATTGCAGGAAGTGTAAGTGTTCCTTTTCTCTCTCTTTCGATCAAGCGAAGAACACCGGTGGTGGTTTCTTCTGAAATTCCGTTAATGCCATCTACTAATTCGGGATATCTGTCCAATACCATGTTGGTAAGATCTCCACCGTCATCCAGAATCATGTTGAGAGGCTGACCATCAGGAAAGAATAAAGTCTGCTCAATACACCAATCAAATTCTTCTTCGGTCATTCCTTTCCAAGCGTAAACCGGAACTCCGGCTTTAGCAATAGCTGCAGCGGCGTGGTCCTGAGTGGAATAAATATTACAAGATGACCACGTTACATCTGCTCCTAGATCAACAAGCGTTTCAATGAGTACAGCGGTCTGAATGGTCATGTGAAGACAACCTGCAATTCGAGCGCCTTTTAAAGGCTGCTCAGATCTGTACTCTTCTCTCAAAGCCATTAATCCGGGCATTTCAGCTTCAGCAAGCTCTATTTCCTGTCGGCCGTATTTGGCTTGAGAAATGTTTTTTACTTTGTAGGCTAATTTTTCTTTTACTTCTGGCATAATGTATAGTCTAATCTATGATTGTTTATTGTCTTCAATGATGGTCTTGGCTTTCAAATAATCACCTTCAGTTCCATTAGAACCCACTTCTGCTTTAATAAGATATCCATTTGGATCTATAAAGACCTTAAACGGGATTCCAAAACTGATCACCTTTGGTCCGATTTCATTTTTGTCAAGAACAAAGTTGAAGTCATAATTTTTGTTGTTCATAAAAGCTTCAACTTCTTCAGGAGTATCACTGTCTTGTAAGTTTACGGCCAATACTACGAAGTCATCTTTGTATTCTTTTCTTAATGAATCCATAGCCGGAAAAACTTGCAGGCAAGGTCCACACCAAGTTTCCCAGAAATCGATCAAAACAACTTTTCCTTTATAATCCTGAACAGAGACTTCATTTCCATTCAAGTCAGTAAAAGTAGAGTTCCAGATAATTTCGCCAATTTTTAATTGTTCATCATTCAGCTCTCTCGGATTCTTGCGAGGCTCACCGCATGAAGATATCAGAAGAGAAATAAAAAGCAGTCCGGGTAGTATGTATTTTTTTGTCATTTTCATATTTGGTTTTAACAACAAAAGATAAGGCAAAGTTCTGTCAAATGAGATAACAGTTCTGTAACAAATAAATACGAATACGATAAAAATGAGTATGAATGATCACAAAAGTCTGAAGAAAATTGAAATAGGGAAGATTTCTTAAATATTAAGATTTTTTTAATTATAATGATCGAGGACATCCATTAACTAAATATTAGAAGACTTATGAAAACAAAAAGTTACTATAGCTTGTTGGGTTCAATATTCTTTGTGCTCTTTTTTGGAGCGCAATCTGTTGTGGCTCAATATACAGTTTCAGGTAAAATTACAGATGCAGAAACAGGTGATGCTCTTATCGGTGTTACCATATTCGATCAGGCTTCCGGGAACGGAACAGCAAGTAATTTAGAAGGAATGTATTCGGTTACTCTTCCTTCAGGTTCTGCTACTCTTAGAATAACTTCTGTGGGTTATTTAACTCAAAATATAGAGGTTACAGGTTCAAACGGTGAAGAAGTTACACTTGATATTCAAATGAAGTCTGATGTGGCTAATTTGGACGAGCTTGTAGTAACAGGCCTTGCCTCTTCCGTTAAGAGATCGAATCTGGCAAACTCAATTACTAAAATTGATGCCGAGGATCTAACACAAAGAGTAAGTCCACAAACATTGGATGGAGCCTTTCAGGGAAAGATTCCCGGTGTAGCAATTCGTTCTCAGAGTGGAGCTCCCGGTGGAGGTATCAGTGTACAAATGCGTGGGGTTAGTACATTAGGAGCCGGTTCTTCTCAACCACTTTATATTATTGATGGTGTTTATGTGAACAATGATGTAATTACCAACGGTAGATTTTTGACCACGGGTGCGAACAGTAGCCAGGAAGATAACTCTTCAAACCGACTGGCAGATATCAACCCGGACGAAATTGCAAGTATTGAGGTTTTAAAAGGGCCTTCAGCAGCGGCTATTTATGGACAAAGAGCAAATGCCGGTGTAGTTATCATCACAACCAAAAGAGGTAAGTCCGGAGATACAAAAGTTTCTTTTTCTCAGGATGTTGGTTTTAGCAGTGCTCTTAAATTGCTTGGGGTTGCTTCCTGGGATGAGGCTAAAATTAGACGTATTTATGGAAATGGCGCTACGGGTGATGCTCAGGTAGCTGCTTATAATTCTGCTGTAAGTAGTGGAAACATTTTTGATTATGAAGAAGAAGTGTACGGTGAAACCGGTATGATTTCGGAAACGAACCTTAGTATTTCCGGAGGAAATGAAAAAACGACTTTCTTCTTAACAGGAGGTTTCCGTGGTGAAGATGGGATAATCAAGAAAACGGGCTTTGAACGAAATTCTGTACGTTTAAATCTGGATCACAGGTTAAACGATGATATCAGGATATCAAGTAGGTCAAGCTACAACTTTACAGATAGCCAAAGAGGTTTTACCGGTAACCAAAATGGTACTGGTGGTTCTATCGGATATGCACTTTCTTTTATTCCAACCTATGCTCAATTACAGGCAAATGAGAATGGAGAATATCCTAACAACCCATTTTTTAGTGAAAACCCTTTATCTCTTATTGATAATGCTACTAACGATCAAACTGTACAACGATTTATACAAGGGGTTCAGGTAAATGCAGATCTGCTAAAAAACAGTTCAGGAGTACTTTCATTAAAAGCAGATGGTGGCCTTGATTACTTAACCTATAATGGGTTAGTACATATGCCAACATTCCTGCAGGCACAAAGAAGTTCCGCAAATCCCGGCGATGTAGTTCATACAGCTGAAGATAATATTAACACAAATATTCAGGCAGTATTGAGCTATGCTACAACTTTAGGAACGGGAAGTGGTGATTTTAATTTAAACACACAATTAGGATTTTCCCGATTTGATCAGGAACAGAACAGACAAGTTGTTCGTGGTCAGGGGCTTGTTTCCGGTGAAACTGCAATCGCAAATGCCAACATACAATCGGTAATAACTCAAACTAAGTTAGAAGTATATGACCTGAGTTGGTTTGCACAGCAGGAAGTTAACTGGGATGATAAAGTAATTGGTACATTTGGAGGACGTTTTGACCGATCTTCATTGAATGCCGACCAAGAGGAATACTATTTCTTCCCTAAAGCATCGGTAGCGTTTAACCTTACAAACTTTGATTTCTTTGAATCTGATTTTGTAAATCAGTTAAAGCCAAGAGTAGCTTACGGTGAAACCGGTGGTCTTCCGAATTTCGGGCAAACTTTCAGTGCATTAATTCCGGGTAACCAAGGCGGATTTTTAGGAACCTTTGTTAGTACCAGAGATATTGATCCTAATTTGCAGCCTGAGCGAGCACAAGAGCTTGAATTTGGTTTAGATGCTTCTGTTTATGATAACAGAGTATCTTTGGAAGCTACCTACTATATCAAAACAGTAGAAGACTTAATTCTTGATGAAAGAGTGCCTACTTCTTCCGGTATTTCTGTGATTGCCCGAAATGCGGCTAACCTTGAAAATAAAGGTATTGAACTGGCATTGAATTTAAATCCGATCAGGAATCAAAACTTAAACTGGAATAGTTCTATTCTGTACTGGACAAATGAGTCTGAGATTACGGAGCTTAACATACCGGCATTCGTAACCGGTGGTTTTGGAGCTAGTTTGGGAAGTTACTTATTACAGGAAGGATTCTCTCCTACTACTATTATTGGTAACCCTGCAGTTAGCGGACCATCTTTATTTACTGTATATGGAAATTCACAGCCTGATTTCGAGATGTCATTCAGTAATGAATTTAAGATTTATAAAAATATAGATTTTAGCTTCTTATGGCATTGGAAGAAAGGTGGAGATAATATCAACTTGTCATTATTCCTTACCGATCTTGGTGGTACATCATTTGACTGGAATGAGTCTTCAGACGATCCAAACTTGACTCGTGGTCAAGATAGAGTTCAAAATGGAGCTCCAGAGGATTATATAGAAGACGCTTCGTACTTAAAATTAAGAGAAGTGGGTCTTTATTACACAGTTCCTGTTTCGTCAATCGACAGATTGTTTGGAAACTCAGTAAGCGGAATTAAACTTGGTGTATCAGCAAATAATTTATTGATGTTTACTGACTACAGAAGTTACGACCCTGAAACTTCAGTATTTGGTACACAAGCTGTAAATAGCTCGGTGGAAGTGACACCGTTCCCGTCTTCGAGACAGGTTGTTTTTCACCTAAAAATGGATTTTTAATCATAGAGGATTATTACAATGAAATTAACTAATAAGTTTTTAATTATAGCACTGCTCTTTGCAGGAATAACATCATGTGACTTCTTTGATCCGGATATCATTGAAGATCCCAATAACTCATCATTAGAAGGGGTGTTAAATAATGCCAGTAAGGCACAACTCCAGAATCTGGTAACTGGACTTGAAATAAGACATAGAGCATCAACAGGCTCTATAAATATCCTAAGCTCTTTTGGGCGGGAGATTTATCCAACCTTTGCTTCAGATCCACGATTTATCAATCAATGGATTGGACAGGATCCATCAGCTGATGCTGAAAATGACCCAAGTTTCTTTGGATCAGGTGGAACTTACACAACTCCATATCGTGCCATTAAGCAAGCAAATGTATTGATGCAATCTGCTCAAAATACAGACGTAATTACAGATGCAGAAAGAAATGGAATCTTGGGATTTGCCAAAACAATTCAGGCTTTCCAATATTTGATTCCGTTGAATGCTCAGTTTGATAATGGAATACGGTTTGATGTTGCAGATGTAACCAATCTGGGTGAGTTTTTGAGTTATGATGCGGCGCTCCAGGAAATCAGAAATTTACTGGATGATGGTTTATCAGATCTTAATTCAGCCGGAAGCTCCTTCGTTTTTACATTAACCAGTGGAATGGACGAGTTTAATACACCGGCTACAATGGCGGATCTGAATCGAGCAATAGCTGCTCGTGCTGCTATTTATGCAGAGGATTGGGACGCTGCTGTAACAGCAGTTGAAGATGCAGCTCCGTTTTTTGAATTGACCGCCAATCCTGATGCAATGAATAAAGGAGGATATTTTGTTTATGGTGATCCACCGGACATCTTTAATCCATTCTTTTATACCAGAAATACAACTTCTATTCAGCTACCGACAGTTCATCCGGAGTTAATAGCAGATACTTTAGCAGGCGACGAGCGTGTTGATAATAAGTTCTTTCTACGTGATACTCCGGTAGTTCTGCAGGGCTTAACTGCAAACTATCAGGACAACCGTTTTGCAACTACCGGTGCTCCATTCCCATTCTTTAGAAATGAAGAATTGGTGTTGATATACGCAGAAGCTCTTGCTCAAAGAAACCAAGGAACCGATTTAGCAGAGGCAGTTGATGCCATTAATGTTGTTCGTAATTCTTGGGGACTTGGAGACTTTATAAGTGTTAGCCAGAGTGCAATTATTGACGAAGTTCTTTTCCAAAGAAGATATTCTCTTTGGTTAGAAGGTGGCCATCGTTGGATCGATATGAGAAGGTATGATCGTTTGGATGAATTACCATTAGATGGTGGTAAGATCTACTCCAAGATTGCAAGACCATTATCAGAACTTTAAATAAGAAGTTTGTAGTAATATTAAAAAGCTCTCTATTCAGAGGGCTTTTTTTTTGAATAGTACTTAAGTTCAGGCATGTCAAATACAACATATGATTTTACAATAGTAGGAGCCGGAATCGTAGGGCTTTCTACTGCTTACAAGCTTTCATTAGCAATACCGGATGCTAAAATATTAATACTTGAGAAAGAGGATAAAGTAGCTGCTCACCAGACTGGGAAAAATTCAGGAGTTATACATTCTGGTATATATTACAAACCGGGAAGCTACAAAGCTAAAAACTGTATTAATGGTCGACATCAATTGGTAGATTTTTGTAAAGAAAACGACGTAGCTATTGATATATGCGGTAAAGTAATTGTGGCAACAGAAGAATCAGAAATGGAGAGACTCGATTCTATTTACAAGCGTGGACTGGAGAATAAAATTGAAGGTTTAGAAAAGATCGACCAAAATGAATTGGCAGAAATTGAACCATTTGTTAGTGGTGTTGGAGCTATCAAAGTTCCTTGTGCAGGTATTGTTGATTACGCGGGAATGTGCAGGAAACTTCAACAGAAAATAATTGGGCTTGGTGGGAATATAGCTTTTGGAGAAGAAGTAGTACGAATTAAAACTGAAGATGAATTCCTTTCTGTAAACACCAAAAAGAACAGTTATAGATCTAACTATCTAATTAATTGCGCGGGTTTATATTGTGATCACGTAGCCAGAGCGGCAGGAATAAAATCTCCAATTCAGATAGTCCCATTTAAAGGCGAGTATTATGAGTTAAAACCCGAAGCTGAGTATTTAGTAAAACACCTGATCTATCCGCTTCCACACAAGGATTTTCCATTTTTGGGAGTTCATTTTACAAGGATGGCAAATGGGGGAATAGAATGTGGACCGAATGCCGTTCCGGTATTTAAAAGAGAAGGATATAAGAAGCTTTCTTTTGATATGGAAGAAGCATTGGAGATGATGAATTTCTCCGGATTTTGGAAGCTTTCGAAGAAGCATTGGCGGATGGGAATGGATGAATACCATCGATCTTTATCAAAAGCAGCGTTCGTTAAAGGGTTACAGAAATTGATACCAAGCGTGAAGAAAGAACATCTTAAAGTCGCCCCATCAGGAGTAAGAGCGATGGCTCTAAAATCGGATGGAGAAATCTTAGACGATTTTTATTTTGAAGTAACTGATCGCCAGATTCATGTTTTAAATGCTCCAAGTCCGGCTGCTACGGCCAGCTTAGCCATAGGTGATGAGATAGTAAAAAAGGTAAAAGAAAGTTTTATACATTAAGGACAAATATCCGGATTCACACATATATAAAAACAGCTATTCGATAATGAATGTTAAAGTTATTTTTTTACTGTTAATCGGTGTCTTAGTTCTATCCTGTAAATCAGAAATTGAAGAAGATCTAAAAGAACTGTCTTCAGTTAAGGTGACTGAGTATTCCTATCAGGAGTTACCATACTTGGAACAACCATATATCAGGGAGAATTATATATCTACTACGATCGAGTATTTTGATCAGGACTCCGTTCCGGTGCAGATTAAAAATGGAGAAATGTATTACAACCCTGTATTTACATCACTGTACGGCATAAGATATGTTGATGCATTTATACGAAGTGAGGATTCTTACTATTTAACATTGGCTAAGCGTATTGCAGATAGATTAGTTGAGGAGTCAAGGGCTGATAATCAGATTTTATTATTTCCTTATAATTTTGAATTTGAATACTCGCATGAAGATAGGTTTCAAACTCCCTGGTATTCAGGAATGGCTCAAGGCAGAATGTTGACTTTTTTTGTGAGAATGTATGGTGTGACAAATGAGTCTAAATATTTAGAATGGGCACACCAAACTTTCGAGACATTTAAGCTTATTAAAAATCAGGATCACGACTGGATCGGTTATATAGATAATGAAAATTATTACTGGATCGAGGAATATCCAGCTGAGAAACCCATTCACGTACTTAATGGGTTTATTTATGCTATATATGGGTTGTACGATTATTACTTACTTACTAAAGATGAGGAAAGTTTGCATTTGCTCAATGCCTCTGTAACAACAATTGAGAATTATATCGGTGACTTCAGAAATCCCGGCAGCATTAGTAGTTACGATCTAAAGAATCGTTTTTTAAATTCTGATTATCATGATATTCATGTTGACCAATTAAATATGTTATTTGCAATAACCGGAGAAACTTACTTTAAAGAAAAAGCCGACCTATTTGAAAATGATTTTTCAGGTTCCAATTGATTTTCTGCATTAATTAACACAAAATTTTATCAAAAAAAGGAAGACCCACTTGATAGATTCTAATAAGCTTACAAAAATGCTGTACTCTCAGGATGCATCCATGTATCAAGAGACACCAAAAGGAGTTGCGTTTCCAAGATCTGTTAATGATATCAGGGAATTGGTTCTGAAAGCAAATAAAGAACGATTTTCAATTACCGCCAGGAGTGCAGGAACCAGTTTAGCCGGGCAGACTACGGGATCAGGTGTGATCATGGATATTTCAAAATTCATGACAAAGATTGTAGAAATTGATACTGAAAATAAAAGAACAATTGTTGAACCCGGAGTGATCAGGGATGTTTTAAATCATGAAGTCGGGAAACATGATCTGTTATTTGGTCCTGATACTTCTACCACAAATAGGTGTATGATCGGTGGAATGATCGGAAATAATTCATCCGGCTCGTTTTCCATCAAGTATAAAACAACTCGAGAACATGTACTGTCGATGGATGTGGTTCTAAGTGATGGTAGTATAGCTAAGTTTGAACCGCTTTCTTTAAAGGAATTGGAGCAAAAGAAAAAGCTTCAGAATCTTGAAGGAAGTATCTATCGAGGTATGCTTTCTTTGCTTGAAAAAAATAAAGAACTGATAAAGGAAAACTATCCGCATCCGGAAATAATAAGAAGAAATACCGGCTATGCTCTGGATAAATTGCTAGAAATGGAGCCTTTCACTGATGGGGGGAGAGCATTTAATTTATGTGAGTTGCTTTGTGGTAGCGAAGGTACACTAGCAATGACAGGATCTGCAACGCTGAATCTTGTTCAAACAGAATCAATTCAAAAGATAGTGATACCCCATTTCAATACTATCCATGAATCCATGGTAGCAACTATTGAGGCAGTAAAATATGATCCTAGTGCTGTGGAGCTTATTGATGATATTATTCTGAATGCTACAAAGGCCAATCCGGAACAATCACAAAACAGATTTTTTCTGGATAAGGAGCCTAAAAGTATACTTGTCGTACAATTTACAGGCAACGATGAAGCCGAAATTGATCTAAAGATAGATCAATTGATAAAATCCCTTACTAGCAAAGGGCTTGGGTATTCTTTTCCTGTGCTTTCGGATGCTTCAGAAATGAAAAGTGTTTTCGATCTGAGAAAAGCCGGACTTGGTCTTTTAATGGGATTAGGCAAAGAAGCAAGATCACCAACTTTTTGTGAAGACACAGCTGTCCGGGTCAAGGATCTGCCTGAATATGTAAATCGATTCCAGCAACTTTTGGATAAGCACAAAACCACATGTGTATTCTACGCTCATGCATCTGTCGGTGAGTTGCATCTACGACCTATTATAGACACAATGACTCCCGAAGGCATCGAAAAGATGAAAATCATGGCAGAAGAAATTGCTGAACTTGTTGGTGAGTTCAGGGGATCGTTGTCCGGAGAACATGGTGACGGAAGAGCAAGAGCACCTTATATTGAAAAAGTTCTTGGTAAAGAAATGATGCCGGTTCTAAAACAGGTCAAAGAGATCTGGGATCCCAACTACATATTCAACCCCGGAAAAATAATTGACGCAAAGCCTATTGAAGAAGATCTAAGATTCTCTCCGGCTTATTTTTCAAAACCTGTGAGTACTGAGTTTCATTGGCGAAGAGAAGGGAGTTTAAATGAAGCTTTAGAGCTTTGCAACGGAGCAGGAGTGTGCAGAAAACTTTCACTAAGTGGCGGTACAATGTGCCCGTCATATATGGCTACTAATGACGAAAGAGACAGTACCAGAGGTAGAGCAAATGTTTTCAGGCAAGTTTTTGAAGGAGAGAACCCAGATCAGTTTAAATCAAAAGAACTCAAAGAAGCACTGGACCTTTGTCTGAGTTGCAAGGCATGTAAAAGCGAGTGTCCTGCTAATGTGGATATGGCCAAAATGAAGGCAGAGTTTATGAATGGGTGGCATCAACAGAATAAAAGCACTGTTGGAGAAAAATTCTTTGTTAATTCATCAAAACTATATCCTTTGGCAGCTTTATTTCCGGGGCTTTCAAATTGGATATCGAGACTTGGGGTAACTAAGAAACTTTTGGAAAATATTGCCGGAATTTCTTCATCAAGAACACTTCCTGAGTTTTCTGATCAAACCTTCAGATCATGGTGGAAATCATATAAAAAGAAAGAATCTGCTAAGAAAGTAGCGCTGGTTGTAGATCTCTTTACAAATTATCACGAACCAGAAGTCGCCAAATCGGCAGTGTTTGTGCTAGAAAAAATGGGATTTCAGGTTATAGTTCCAAAAGTCGATGAGCTTGGTCGACCTCAATTATCAAAAGGCTTTTTAAAAGAAGCGAAAAAAATAGCTCATAATGCCATTTCAGAATTAAAGGAATTCGCAAATAATGAGATTCCGGTAATTGGCCTGGAGCCGTCCGAGATACTAACGGTAAAAGATGAATTTCTGGATCTATGCGATGAAAAGCATTTAAAAGACGCACATCAATTAGCTAAACACTGTTATACTTTTGAAGAGTTTTTGGCTTCAAATATAGAATTACTGCCTACATCAAAGTTTGAAGATTCTGTAATTGTACATGAACATTGTCATGCTAAGGCACTTACCAAAAAAAGATTATCCAAAACCATACTTGAGCACGTTGGGTTTAAGGTTACAGAATTAGATGCCGGATGTTGTGGAATGGCCGGAAGTTTTGGATATGAAAAAGATAAGTTTGATGTGTCTATGGAAATCGGAAGCCAACGATTATTCCCTGCAATTAAAGAGGATAATAACCGTAGTAGCGTATGTGCTTCTGGGTTCTCTTGCAGACATCAGATATTTGACGGAACTGAAACTAAAGCAAAGCATATAACTCAATTGATTTCTGATAAAATTTAATTAGATTGATATTAAACTAAATTATTGAAAGGTGATGCTTTATGAAAAGAATGTTACTGGTTTTAAGTTTTAGCTTAATAAGTTTTTCAGCTACTGCTCAGATAGATTACAGCAATGATATTCAACCAATTTTTACTGGTAAATGTAATTCTTGTCATAGTGCGGGTCAGAATAGCTTCAATTCAAGTTCATATTCTGCTGTAATGGCGAGCACAAGTCCTTCCAACAGATATGACAGTAAGCATGTAATTCCAAACAACGCTCAGGAAAGCCCTCTTGTGGACAAAATAGACTCTGATAACCCAGAATTTGGAGTTCGCATGCCTCAGGGAGGACAGCTTTCTACTGATGAGATTGACAAGATAAAACAATGGATCAATGAAGGCGCACATGAAGAGGTTCAAACATCCAATGAAACAGAAACAGACTATCCTGATAAGTTCGAACTTCTTGGCAACTACCCGAATCCATTTAACCCTAGTACAGTGGTTCAGTTTCGCTCACCGGTAAGTTCCGAGTTTAAGATCACTGTTTATAACGCGAATGGTCAACAAGTAAATTCATTGGTTGGAAGAGCTATTGTAGGAGAGAATGATTTCACAGTTAATCTTTCCGATCAACCAAGTGGGGTTTATTTTTACAGAATCAGATCTATTTCAAATGCATCAAGCAGCATGATTGGTTCCGGAAAAATGACACTGATCAAATAATCAGTTCTTAAAGGTGTTCCGTGAGATCAATTCTTCGGCGCTTTTAAGAGAATTTTCTGAAATCTCAGAACCACTCATAAGACTAGCTACTTCACGGATATGTTCTTCATTAGAAAGGGAGAGTATTCGTGTAATGGTTCGGTCTTCGGTTTCCTGCTTATCAACTTTGTAGTGATGGTGCGCCTGACTGGCAATTTGTGGCTGGTGTGTTATGGCAATGATCTGACAATGATCGGATAATTTCCGCATTGCTCTGCCCACTTTCTCGGAAACTTCGCCGCTGATTCCGGTATCGATTTCATCAAATATCATGACAGGTAAACTTTGTTCTTTTGCCAGAATAGATTTCAATGCCAACATTACTCTGCTTATCTCTCCGCCCGATGCAATTTTCGCGAGAGGTTTAGGTTCTTCGCCTTTATTTGTTGAGATGAATATTCGGATATCATCACAACCCAATTCGGTGCATTCTACTTTTTGACCATCTATTTCTACCCAACCGTTATTGGCAAATAACCACTCAACAGAAACTTTAAGGTTTGCATGTTGAATGCCTAATTCAGCGAGCTCGATCTGAATTTGTTCGGATAAATGCTCTCCGATCTGCGTTCTTTTGTCATGAAGTTGTTTAGCAGCGTGAGCTAATTTTATCTGTTGATCTGAAATGGATTGTTCAATTTTTTCAATCTCCAGATCAAAGTTATCAGCAATTGACAGTTCTCTTTGAATCTCATTCAGGTAGTTGATCAGCTCCGGAATGTCCCGTTGATATTTCTTTTGAATTCGATTCAGCTCACTTTGGCGTTGACGAAGCTCTTCCAATCTGTTTGGGTTGAACTCGATTGTACTTCGATATCGTTCTGCAAACTGGATAGCTTCATTAATACTGACACGGGCAGCATTTATTTCTTCCAGATATGTTGAAAACTCAGGCTCAATTCTGGTAAGATCTTCCAGATTTAATTTTAAGTGATTTAATAGCTGAGAAATATTCCCGTCATCACTGTCTTCCATTTCCGATATTGCAGCTGCTTTTTGATCAAGTAATTCAGCGTTATCCAAAAGATTCATTTCGGCTTCCAATTCCTCTTCTTCTTCAACCGAAAGCTTAGCGTTTGCTAATTCATTTACCTGAAAGCGATAAAGTTCCGTTTTTTCCTGTAGATCTGATTCTCGCTTCTTCAACGAAGACAATTCTTTTTGAAGTGACTTCATCTTGCTAAACTCTTTCTGATAAGAATTTAAAGCAGGTTCAATTTCTCCAAATCCGTCTATCACACTTCTGTGATTTTCTTCTTTCAACAAAAGTTGATGATCGTGTTGTCCGTGCAGATCCACGAGCTGATCCCCAACAGCTTTCAGAACGCCAATGTTGACAGGTGTGTCATTAATGAACGCCCGACTTCCGGTTTGACGAATTTCTCTTCTCAGGATCAGATAATCGGCCAACTCAACTTCATTTTCTGTGAGTAAGTTCTTCAGAGTTTTGTTTTCAAAATATTTGATAGTCGCTTCAGAGATGGCTTTATCAGCTCCGCGACGGATGACTTCTGTATCAGCTCGTTCACCTAAGATCATATTCAACGCACCAATAATGATCGACTTTCCGGCGCCCGTTTGTCCGGTGAGGATATTTAACCCTTCCCCGAAACTAACTTCCAGCTCGTCAATTAAGGCAAAATCTTTTATGTGCAATGATTCTATCATTGAATTATGAATTTTGGATTATTAATTCTGAATTGAAGATTGTGACGTTTTTATAATCGATGTAATAATTCTGATTATCTGATCAATTTCATTCAAGTATAAAGATACATCAATATTAGTCAAATCACTTTTTTGAAGAAGTTTTAACCAATAGGCTGTTTCTCTGGCTTCTTTTGATGAAATAGACATTTTATGAATAAAATCTTTTCTGGATTGCGCAGCAATAGCTTCTTCGATATTCGCTCCAATGCTCGTTCCGCTTCTTAACAGTTGTTTAGATAGAACGAACTCTTTCTCTTTTTTCAAAGAAATATAGAGTTGTATTATCATCAAAGAGAAATCAAAACTTTTCTGCTGTATAAGGTTATCTTTAGGCATAATTCAAAATTTAGAATCAAAAATTTAAAATTCTCTATAGTTAGACAGCTTGGAGTCATAATCCTTACAAAAAAAGATAAAGTGAGTAGAGAAGAAGAAAAGAAAACCACAGTTTACGAATTCAAAGTGCCGGAAGGTCAACAAGAATCGATTCGCCTTGATGTGTATATCACAAATTTCGTTGAAAATGCTACTCGAACTAAAGTTCAGGAAGCGATAAAAGACGGATATGTTCAGGTAAACGGGAAAAAAGAGAAACCATCGTATAAAATGTTACCCGGCGATGAGATCTTTATCGAATTACCAAAAGCACCGCCACCAGAAGCAGTTGCTGAAAAGCTGGATATCAATATTGTATACGAAGACGACGATATAATTTTGGTGAATAAAGAAGCCGGAATGGTGGTTCATCCTGCTTATGCCAACTGGACGGGGACCTTGGTGAACGGATTGATGTATCACGTAGACGAACTAGCCGAAAATGAGGATAATGATCTTCGCCCGGGAATTGTGCATCGTCTGGATAAAGACACCAGTGGATTATTGGTAGTTGCTAAAAACGATGAAGCCCTCGCAAATCTCTCTGCTAAGTTTGCTGAAAAAGATGTAGAACGAACATATTGGGCAATAGTTTGGGGGACTCCAAAAGAAGTAGGAACCATCGAAGGAGACATCGGGCGTTCCAGACACGATAGAAAATTAATGACGGTTCTGCCTGAAGGAAAAGGAAAGCATGCCGTCACACACTGGAAAGTGTTGGAATATTTCGATTATCTGAGTTTAGTGGAAGTAAAACTGGAAACAGGTCGAACACATCAGATCAGAGTTCATTTTAACCATATTGGACATAACGTATTTGGGGATAAAACCTATGGTGGAACTTCCGTTCGTTATGGTTCCAACACCGGGTCCCGAAAAGTGATGTTCCATAAATTGATCACAGGCTTAGACCGGCAAGCATTACACGCTAAAACCTTGGGGTTTGAACATCCTACCACCGGCGAAAAAGTTAGTTTTGATTCTGAACTACCAGAAGACTTTTCTCATGTATTGAATATGCTAAGGGAGCACTGCAAAGCGGAGTATTAGTTGAATATTGAATAATGAACCGAAGAATATTGAATATTCAAGATTCGATATTTTTTTCCACGTACTTCTTAAAATTATTCAGAATAGCCTGCCAGCCGTCTCGTTGCATTTCGATAGGATTTTCGGATTCTGCATCAAAGACCGTAATGACTTTAGTTGTGCCATTCAGTTTCTCAAAAGTAGTAGTTACTTTTCTGTTGTCCGCAAGGGTATAAGTAATCTTTTCTTGTTTGATGATCTCATCGTAGACAGCTTCAAAATCAAAGCCGAAGCTCCCGTCTTTAGCTTCCATTCGGGCTTTGTATTTGCCACCAACAACCAGATCATTTTCAGCACTTGGGCAGCACCAGTCATTGGAGGCAAAATTCCATTTTGTGATATGATCCGGCTCGGTCCAGTGGCTCCATACTTTTTCGGGAGTTGCGGTGATAGTTGAATCAATTGTTATCATTGTTGTTTTCATAGCAGGTCAATGTTTAATCATTATTTAATAATTCAGTTAACTGTTCTAGGCAAGCTGTAAAGCCTTCTTTAAAGCCCATTTCAATAATCTTCTCGAGATCTTCCAGAGTTTCATGTTTGATTTCTACATAAACCGTTGTTACTCCATCAGATTCACTAAAGCTTACTGTCCAGGAGGAATCAGGAAGAGATTCGGTTCTATTTCCTTCACTGTCACAAAATCCGTCACTGTACGAAAAATTATCTTTTGGATTGATTGAAGAATAGTCTGCAAAAGCCCAATGCTCTTCTCCATTTGGGCCAACCATTGCATATAAGCGTCTTCCGCCTTCTTCGAATTCCATATTCTTGGTTACGGATCTCCATGGTTTTGGAGCCCACCATTTGTCAAGCAGCTCAGGTTCTGTCCATGTTCTCCAAACCAGATCTTTATTTGCCGTAAATTCACGGGTTACATTAACTATACTATTTTCTTTATCGACTATGAAGTCGTTTATAAGTTGTGGTTTCATAATTTTAGAGTTATTTAGTTAAGGTTTCGAGTAATTCATCCAGCCTCTCAAGAGTTGAGATCATACCTTCTTCCATGCCCATATTTATGACGGTTTCTAGATCTTCTAGAGATTCATAATTAACTACAGTTGTTACCACAGCATGATCATTCGATTCTGAAAATTGAACGTGCCATTTCGCTTTTGGTAGATCGGGATTAATGTTGCCTTCACTATCAGAAAAAGCATCCACGGTTCGGTAATCATCGATGGGGTTTATGTCCTGATATTCGGTGTAGCCCCAATATTCCGTTCCGTTTGGTTCCACCATGGCATAATGCCAATGACCGCCTTCACTAAAATCCATGGATTTGGTTTTAGTTGTGAAAGGCTTTGGGGCAAACCATTGGTTCAGAAGTTCAGCTTTGGTATAGCAGTCCCAAACTAATTGTCGGTTAGCAGCAAATTCCCGTTTTATAGTAAGTGTGTTGTTTTCCTTGTCTGCAAGGAAGTCGAATTGAAGATTAGCTTTCATCGTTTTCTGATTTTAGTTTAGTTAATAAGTCATCAAGTTGATCGAATCTGTTTTCCCAGATCTTTCGGAATTGCTCCAGCCATTGATCAACTTCTTTCATTTTATCGATTTTAAGTTCGTAGTAAATTTCTCTGCCCACTTTCTCTTGTTTCAGCAATTCACATTCATTAAGGATCTTTATGTGTTTTGATACAGCCTGTCTGGTAATATCAAATTGATCAGCAAGTGCGTTTGGCGTTAATGCCTGAGTAGCAATTAAAACCAATATCGCTCTTCTGGTTGGATCTGCAATGGCTTGGAAAATATCTCGTTTCATAAAAGTCAGTGATTATGCAATCATTTGGTTGCATAAATATACGCAACCATTTGGTTTCTCAAAATTATTTTTTCAGTTTTTTTAAAAGTTCTCGAACTCTTGTGAATTCCCCTTATCTTTGGGTAAACATCAAAACCACTTTTTATGCCGAAGAAAGACATTAATATTTCAGTAGAACTTGATCAGGATAACGTGCCTGAAAACATCATTTGGAATGCAGATGATATGGACGGAATGGGAGAAGCAAAATGTAGAGCGATGCTACTTTCACTTTGGGATTCTGAAGCTAAAGATACTTTAAAGCTGGATCTATGGACGAAAGATATGACCGTAGATGAGATGAAGATCTTTTTTCATCAAACACTGGTTACTATGGCGGATACATTAAAGCGTGCTACAAATGATGAACGTATTTCAGGAGATATGATGGATTTCTGCGATTATTTTGCCGAGAAGATGGAGATTAAAGGCTAGAAGGTGTGATAGTGTTAAGGTGTTATGGTGGTCTAAATTTTCACCACCATAACACCTTAAAACCGTAATACTACGTTATCTGTATTAACTTAAATTCTGAGATGTCAACTCATTAATACTTTTAAGAACACCTTTCCTGACTCCCGGCGAAAGCGCATTAACAAAATGAGGTTGAGTTAGAGATAAAATTTCATTTTTCAATTCGGGATATTTTTCTACTACCTTCATCATCCCTTGAAAAGCGTAATAGCGAACAGACGATTGTTTTCGAACTTGTTCCCATATAGTTACTGAAATGTCAAAAAGCAGGCTTTCAAAATCTTCATTTAAATCCATTTTCAGCAGAATTTTCAAAAGCTCTCTTTGGTGTCCATCATTCCGATCTGGGAGTACATTTATTATATTTTGAATAAAAGGCCTAACTCTGGGATCATTTTTATTTATAATCCCGGCAACAAGCCATGCTGATCTCCATGATAAATTCTCTTCATTTTCAAGAGCCAGCTCTATTGCTTGATCAAAAGATCCCGGATGATTGTTCATAAACTCTACCATCTCAGACTTTCTTCTTCTAATTAAAACAGATCGAAGAGTTTTACTCATAGCTTATAAACCAATAAAAATTGCAACGAATATTGCAACTAATGACATTCCCATAATGATCAAAAAGGGTTTGATACAAAACGAGAACCACTCTTTGAAGCTCACTCCTGCAGCTGTTATCATGGCTAGCAACGCTCCGTTTGTAGGGGAGACCATATCCATCATTGCTGCTCCGTACTGGTAGCAGAGAATCATTACCTGTCGAGACATGCCAATCAAATCAGACAGCGGAGTTAACAGAGGCATCGTTAATACAGCCTGACCTGAATTACTTGCAACGGGTATATGAAGCAAAGCCTGAGACACAGTCATTCCAACCGCCGAAACAGCAAGAGGCAGATCTTTCAAAGGATTAAAAAGTCCGTATACAATGGAATCAATGATTCTGCCTTCGTCAAGAACTAAGAATATGCTTCGTGCTAACCCAACCACAACTGCTGCAAAAGCAAGTTCCTGAAATCCGGTAGCGTATGCTCTTGAAGTTCCGTTCATGCCAAGTTTGCCAATAATTCCGCAAACGATACCCATCACAAAAAACAAAGCAGACATCTGGTTGTAATCCCAACCCCAGGCTAGAATTCCATATACCATAACCGCAAAAGTGACTGCGACTAAAATGAGAATTAAAGCGGAACGTAGTGGGAGTTTGAAGTCTTTATCAGGAGTTTCAATTTCTATTTTTTCGATGGATTTACCTTTTTTGATCACCCAATAGATCCAGAAACTAAGTACGATTGCAAACACGATCATTCTGAACAGGGTACCGGAGAAGGGTTGTACTTCGGCTATTTTTTGAGCCAACAGAACTGCGAATGGGTTCATTGGACTAAATGCTGCACCGATGATTGCCGATCCGGCACTGATGGCAAGGACACCTGTTTTAGTGTATCCAATCCTCTTTCCCATCACGATCAAAAAGGGAACCATAGCTATAATTTCTTCGAAGGTGTTATTGAGTAATCCCACCGTAGCAAAAGTAATTCCTACAACAATGATTACACGATCTTGTGTATGTTCGAATTTAGTTACCAGTGCATTTATTCCATCTGTGAAAGCACCGGTTTTATCAACGACAACGAAAGCACCACCGATGATCAGAATTAAAACGACAATATCTGCACCAAAAATAAGTCCTTCAGGCACTTTCAGAATGGTTTCAAATATACCGACAGGATTGGAGTCGATCTCCTGATAACTATTTGCCACAACAACTTCACGGCCGGTAGTTTCATCTGTAACTCTATCATATTGTCCTGCTGGAATAATGTGAGTAAGTACAGCAGCCAGTGCGATGAAGATCAACAGAATGGCCAATGGATGTGGAAACTCAAATTTCATAAATACCCTGATTATTTAGTTTGAAGAAAGTAGGTAAAAATAGAGCAATTAAGAATTAGGCAATTAACAATGTAAAAATCATTGTTAATTGGTCATTGAATAATCCTTAATTGAAAAGAATACTTCCAAAACTGACGGCACTTTCTCGTTCGGTTTCATCCCAAAGATCTCTGGAAAGTATTTTTCCATCTAAATTCGGAAACGCATTCAAAAAAGCATACAGAGGAGGAAAGCCGCAAATTCGATAAGGATCATACTCCGAACTCATAATCTTAAGCATAGTTTTAGAATCGTTATTTGCACCGACTTCCAAGAATGCTTCATCAAAGGCCTTTACTTTATCGAAAAGTTCAGAAGCAGATTTTTTATCACCGAATTTCTTTCCAAAGTGAGCCAGATCTCCGCTGATAAGAAAAAAAGTATCCGCATCATTGAATTGCTGATTCAGCAAATAAGTAAACGCTTCTATCTGATGAGCTAGAAATCCATCTTTGGCATAATATAGTTGATCAAAATTGCCAACAAGAATAGGAATGATCTCAAAATCATGTTGCCAAATGTGATTAAGAAATAAAAGAGGTAGCTCAATGCTGTGTTCGATTCTGTGGGCCCGATCCGAAAATGAAGTTCCGAATATTTCGTCATGTGAGGTTTGTTCCTTTATGAGGGAGATCGTTTTTTTGTCTGCTTTTACCAAACCATTTGGTAAGTCAAAGTCTTTGTTTGAAATAATGAAAGGCTTATTGGAGTACTCATTGTTATACAATCCTGAATAATGAGAAGTAGCCAGAATAAACACTCTTTTTGGTTTCAAGTTTTTTATTACTGTAAAAGATTTCACATAGGATGCCATCCCAAACCGTGGATCAATATGTGGAGTATAAAGAGCTTTAGCGGTATCGACCAAGTCTGAATGGGCATGATTTTGAAAAGCTGCATTGAGAAATTCTGTGAGCTCTTCAGGATCGGCAGGGTAAGAGTTTCCGGCGGTAACAGATCGATGAGTTTTTGATTTTTCATATTCACTTTCGATCAGTTCAGCATGTTCGGAGAAATACTCAGAATCTAGTAATCCGTTTTCATCCAGAAACCGCGCATAACCCAGAATATGTTCTTTGGTAACTTCATCAGAGCTGAATTTAATAATGTCGTTTACGGAACGGGTTCCATCCATCAAAGAAAGAATCGGTTCAGCATCTGTAGGCAAAGCAAAATCAGGAGTTGAATAACCTAACTGATCATAAAAGTAGATAAACGATCTTCCATTATCCTGAATAGGAATGCGTTGAATATCGTACCTGAGATTCGGGATTGGATCGGAATATGAATCGAACAATTTTTCTGACATGCGCAGAAGATAGTCGATTTAGATTATGAATTCAGGTATAAAATAATCTGAGTTAAAATGTATCTACCGATACCTTAATCGTCGGACGTAAAGGACTTCCTTGTATAAAATCCTTAAACAAGGAGACCCTTCAGGGTCGACGAGATTATAAGTATATATAGATAAAACACCGTAGGGACGCAAAATTTTGCGTCCCTACTTTAGTGATAGCAACAAAAAAAGCTCCGACACTTTCGTATCAGAGCTTTAAAATGTGATCGACTTTAAATCAGCCGGGTACATTTACAGGATCATTACCAGGAGCAATGGTATTCTTCTCTCTTATTTGTCCGTCAAGACCTTTAATACTTACTTCTCCACCACCTTGATTGTGTAACATTTCTTTGGCGGCTTCATAAGCCTCTTCCTGAGTGTCGTGCAAGGTACTCGCTTTACCGGCTTCATGCTTTTCATTTACCCATTTTCCGTCTTCATTTTTATAGATTGTTCTGTCTTGTGGCTTACTCATTGTCTCTTGGATTAAGTTATAATTCGTTATTCACTTACATTTAAGGCGTTTTGGGGATTATTTGTTTCAAATTCTATTCTTGAAAAACTGAGAGATATAAAAAAGCTCCGACACTTTCGCATCGGAGCTAATTTTAAATATCTAGCAATGAATTAGATAAAGATGTCTAACATCTTATATCTAATGTCTAAATACTATTATTTCTTTTCGTCTTCTTCGTCTACAACTTCGTAGTCCGCATCAACAGCTTCTTCGCTTTCGGAAGATTCACCATCGGCAGATGCTTGTTCGCCTGCACCTTCAGCACCGGCTGCAGCAGCTTCTGCTTGAGATGCAGCGTAGATTTCTTCAGAAGCACCGGTCCATGCAGCATTCACTGCTTCAATTCCGGTATCAATTGCTTCAAGGTCTTCGGCTTTATGAGCTTCTTCCAATTTAGCAATAGCGTCTTCGATTGCTTTCTTGTTGTCTTCAGAGATCTTATCTCCGTACTCATCAAGTTGCTTTTTGGTTGAGAAGATCAGACCATCAGCCTGATTCATTTTCTCTACTTTCTCGCGAATTTTCTTGTCTTCCTCTTCATGCTCTTTCGCAGCATTTTTCATCTTTTCGATTTCCTCATCGGATAATCCTGAAGAAGATTCGATTCTGATTGTTTGCTCTTTTCCTGTTCCTTTGTCTTTTGCTTTGATGTTGATAACACCGTTTGCATCAAGATCGAAAGTAACTTCAATTTGTGGCATTCCACGAGGAGCAGGAGGAATTCCGTCTAAGTGAAAACGACCAAGCGTTCTGTTGTTTGCTGCCTGAGCACGTTCACCTTGCAATACATGGATTTCCACACTGCTTTGGTTGTCGGCAGCAGTAGAGAACACCTGTGATTTGCTAGTTGGGATCGTGCTGTTTGCTTCAATTAGTGGAGTCATAACGCCACCAAGAGTCTCAATACCTAAAGTAAGAGGAGTTACATCCAGAAGAACTACATCTTCAACATCTCCTGAAAGAACACCACCCTGAATGGCAGCACCAACGGCAACAACTTCATCAGGATTTACACCTTTACTTGGATCTTTACCAAAGAACTCTTTAACAGCTTCCTGGATTCTTGGAATACGAGTTGAACCACCAACCAGAATTACCTGATCGATATCGCTCTTGCTCATTCCTGCATCTTTCAACGCTTTCTCACATGGAGTGATAGAACGTTTTACAAGGTCATCAACTAATTGTTCGAACTTTGAGCGACTCAGGTCAACATTCAAATGCTTTGGACCGTCATTAGTTGCAGTAACAAACGGTAAGTTCACATTTGTTTTAGCTGAGCTTGAGAGTTCGATCTTAGCCTTCTCTGCAGCATCTTTAAGACGTTGCATTGCCATTGGATCGTTTCTAAGGTCAATTCCTTCGTCTTTCTTGAACTCATCTGCCAAGAAATCGATAATACGGGCATCGAAATCGTCACCACCAAGATGCGTGTCACCATTGGTTGATTTTACTTCAAATACACCGTCACCAAGATCAAGGATAGAAACATCAAATGTACCACCACCAAGGTCATAAACTACGATAGTTTGATCAGTTTCTTTCTTATCAAGACCGTAAGCAAGTGCAGCTGCTGTTGGCTCGTTTATAATTCTTTTAACTTCAAGTCCGGCAATTTTTCCGGCTTCCTGAGTTGCTTTACGTTGGGCATCGTTGAAATAAGCAGGAACTGTAATTACAGCTTCTGTTACTTTTTCGCCGATGTACTCTTCTGCAGTCTGCTTCATTTTTTGCAGTACCATTGCAGAAATTTCTTGTGGAGCATATTTACGGTCATCGATCTCAACACGAGCTGTACCGTCATCGCCTTTTACAACTTTGTATGCAACTTGCTTAGATTCATCTTTTACTTCGTCGAACATACGACCCATGAATCGCTTAACAGAAGCAACTGTTTTATCCGGGTTAGTGATCGCCTGACGCTTTGCAGGAGCACCTACCAAACGTTCGCCATCTTTTGAAAATGCTACAACAGATGGAGTTGTACGTCCACCTTCAGCATTTTGAATTACAACCGGCTCGTTTCCTTCCATTACAGAAACGCATGAGTTGGTAGTTCCTAAGTCAATTCCTATGATTTTTCCCATTGGTCTAAAATCTGATTTTAATTGTGTGATCTCAGCTACTTTAGCACGAAACCACGAATGTTTATTGTTTACTTGTTTAAACTAATTGTTCGTTCCGACGCTGAGCGTGCGGAACGAGAAAATTCAATATTTATGTCTTGCTCCAATGCTTTGCGTTGGAGCAAATTTGTTAAGCCACAAATACACAAAGTTGTCATTTGAATTTTGTGTATTTGAGATTTAGTGACATTTACAATGTCACTTTACCGGGATTGATTGAGTATCCTTCAAATTTTCTGATTTCGGCATACTCACTGTCAATACTCCGTTTCTGAAACTTGCGTTTACCTCTGCTTTGTTCACATTTTCCGGTAAAGCAAAAGAACGGGCAAATGCACCACGAGTTCTTTCCTGTCGTTTAAATTCTTCTCCTTCTGATAATGTAACTTCGCGTTCACCTTTTATAGTGAGAACGTTGTCTTTCAGAGAGATTCCGATCTCCTTTTTTGAAAGCCCCGGAAGATCGATCAGAATTTTGAATTCATCATCACTTTCAACAATGTCACAATCAGGAGCAAAGTCTTTATCTTCATTGGTCAACGGAACTACTTTTTCCACAAACTGTTGGATGTCTTTTCCGAGTTTGGAAAGATGTTTTTCCACTTCAATACCGAATTCTGTAAAATCTCCCATGATGCTTACCTCATTAAATTAATTTCAAGGAGAATAGAGCAAGCACAATGCCAACTTAGATGGGTTTAAGACAAACTGTCGCTTTGGCAGTCCACGCCAGGCGTGGGATTAAGAATTATAGAATGAAAAATTAAAAATATTCGGTAGGCTTTTGGTGCTAAAAATAAGTATGATAAATCGAATCAATAATGAGAAGAGGGATTATGACTATTTCAATCGAATTTTTGAAAGACTCGGGTAGAAGTGTCGTTACTGATAAAAATACCGAAACAGCTATCGAAATCTTGTTAGCTGCTATAAATGATTGGCCAAGTCCTGTTGAAAATCTTAATGATTTTAAAAGTCAAGTATCGAAAACTTTAGGCGGTTCAGTTACTAAGGAAAAGATTGAAGCTTGTGTTGCTAATTTGAATGTGGTTTCTGATGCTTGGAAAATTGAATCTCTAACGCAGTTGTTAGATATATTCAATTTGAATAAGAAGTATTCACTTTTAGAAGAATTCATCACCGATATAAATCTACAGCTTGGTTAACCAGTAGGTGAAACTTTATTGATCAAAGGTTCTGCTTTTAAGTTACCAGCTAAAAAGCTCTTAAAGAAGTTCCTCCCTTGAGGGAGGTGCGATTTTCGACTTGTCGAAAAAGCGGAGGGTGTCAAGTGCTTGTGATCAAGCGGACACCCCACAGAAAGTTCATAGAAACTGTTTGAACATTTATCTCCCCAGCGGGGAGATTTTAGTTATTTAACCAATACCATTCTTTGAGTCAGAGAAGAAGTTGGCGTTCTTAACTGGTAGATATAAATACCACTAGAAAGATTGCTGGCTTCAAATCGTACGGTGTGACTTCCGGATGATAGATTTCCATCAACTAGGGTTTCAACTTTTTGACCGAGCATGTTGTACACGGTAAGCTGAACTTTAGAACTTTGTGGAAGCACAAAGGAAATATTTGTGGATGGGTTAAAAGGATTCGGATAATTTTGCTTGAGTACAAAACTATCAGGACTGTCTTTTCCTTCATTTTCAATAGAAACCGGAACAGTTCCGTTTGCCCAGCCCGGAGTTCCACCCAATCTTGACGAAGCCATCCAGCTTGCTGCTAATGTGTTATCAGAACTTGCATCAGTAAGTTCTAATGTTGAGCCATCACCATCAGCTTCAATTGGCCATGGAGTATCATCAGAATAGGTAAGAACATCTACGAGTCCGCCATCGGCATTAAATAAGCGTAATTCTTCACCCGATCCTGAAAGGTTGAATGCAAAATCTCCAATATAATTTCTGGCATCCGGGTTTACTGATTTGAGTTTTGTGGTATCGTCAGCAATTACTAAATACCCAAAAGCCTCAAGAACAGTATTATTTGCAATGACGAATGAATTTGAATCCACCTGATCTTTGAAAATCCAGCCGGAAACATCTACAGGTTCGTCCATAGTATTGAAAATTTCTACCCAATCTCCGGTTCCGAAATCATCAGATGAATTATAATTGATCTCATTAATGACCAATACATCAGTGATCTCTGAGAATTGAGCCTCTACTGTTACCGGACTATCCGTTAATGGAATCGTTAAAGTCTGAGATGCAGGTTGAGATTGACCGTTAACAACCCAGGCAGAAATCTGGTAACCGAGCTGAGGTTTGGCTTGGAATGTAGCATCAGTTCCCTGAAAATAAATTCCACTCCAGTTTGAGGATGAAATATCAGGATTGATGGAATTAATTTGTACTGTTCCGTTTGCGGATGAAAGCAAAGTAACACTGGTTGTATCGTTTCCAAGCGTGTCTGCAATTTCCGAATAGATGAAATCAGGAATATCTTCTACATACCACTCGGTGATGGTTTTAATATATTCCATATCATAGTTTGTGGGTCCTCCAATATCATACCATCCATCTGTCCAGCGAGCAATATCCCGAGACATTTCCGGATTAATTGCAGTATCAATAGAGTCAATCAAACCCATCATGTAATCAGGCTGAAAAGAAGTGTTTAAAAGATCTGCCAATCTGTTTAAGAAAATTTCTTTATATCGATCATTTTCCAACATTCTGCCCAATATTTTATAACCGCCTGTACTTCCGCTCATAAAATCTCTCAGTGAGCTAACAAACTCATTTGGTTCATCTCCAAGATTTTCCCACCAGTCAAAATCGTATGAAATGTAATGCCATTTCCCATCCTGTTGGCGAGGTCTCCAGTAGCGAACATTGTTGGGATCACCATGTGAAGTATAAAGTTGATAGATCCAATGATCTGTAAAACTGTCAAAGTCTATAACTGATTCAGCATAGTTGAAAAAAGCATCACCGGTGAGAGTTTCGTCATTAAAATTATCAAGAAGTTCATCGTAAGCAACCGCATCCCCATCGGTAACTTCATCATAATCTTTGATCATATCGATGTCATTGAAACCATATCGAGATTCCACAAAATCATCATTCTTTCTTTCGTAGATATTGTAAATACCCCAATACTGCCCGTTTATGTAAAGAACGGCAGGTTTATATGACTGCATTGCATTTTTATGATCCCATTGGATATTTATGGTTCTCATAAGTTCATTTAATAGTCTAGAACGTTCTTCCGCACCGGCTCTTAATGTGAAGCCGTCATATTCCTGATAGTCATTTTCGGGGAAAAGGGGATAATTCAGTCGGTCTAGACCAAACCGATCATTGTTATTAATGACGAAAGATTTCTTTGGAAACCCCCGGCTGAAATTTCCACCAATTTCTGCTTCTGCCATAAATTCGAATTCAGGGTTTCCAAACTCATTCATGTATTCGATATGAAGAGGGTATTGAAAATCTTCCCAAAAATTAGCTCCAAAGAAAGGATACTGACCATTGGTTTCAGAAGAATCACCAATCACATACATTCCTTTGTCATAATCGAACAGCGAATCTGGTTCCATCACAAAAGAAACAACCGGGATAGTATGTTGATCTTCAAATAAGTACGTATTTGTGATAGTTTCACTCGCTTGTTTTCCCGATTCGATTGCGATAGCACGAATTACAGTAGAAGTATCCAGAGAAATGGGCGAGGAATAAAGAGGTGAGTTTGCAGTTGGGACTGAGCCTCCGGTCTCATATCTGATCTCAGCACTTCCTGAAGCTGAAAGACCAACA
>Ga0098052_1000285_pt1 | contig 31567 bp, 44 predicted proteins | sample 15_taG_FD_81591 | JGI IMG/M metagenome (GOLD analysis project Ga0098052, IMG submission 81591) | Marine viral communities from the Subarctic Pacific Ocean - 15_ETSP_OMZ_AT15312 metaG | ecosystem: Environmental > Aquatic > Marine > Oceanic | place: Pacific Ocean | collected 2015-01-18
TATCTTTTAAACTCCAATCCATGTTTATCAGCAATTATTTGCTGCTCTAACATTTCAAATTGTTTAAACATAGAAGCGTGTTTAGGGCAGTAGGTTCCTCGCATTGGCCTTCCTTTTGAAACCTGCGTCAATGGAATTGGTGGCCTTAACGCATCTCCTGAATCCCACATATGATGTGCGCCACAAACCACACATCTATCTTTAATATTGAATCGGCATCCTAATTTTTTAAACAGGAATTTTTTACGCTCAGGTATCAGCACCTTTTTTATCTCTTTTAGTTTTTTATTTGGGCTAACATTAACAAATTGATATTCGATAATTGGGCCAGTGTTTCTACTTGTTTTTTTAGTATTATAAATAATTGGGCTAGAATTCCCAACCATACTTTCGTTCTTAATTATATTTGGGCTGTATATCATACTCATTTTATCAATACTCCTTTACCATTGTCATTATTCCTCGGTAGACCATTTCGGGGTCCGATTTCGCACTGACGATATATTTGAAACAAGGTATTCCTTTGTCCTGTAAGCGTTGCATACCGAGCCTGAATGGTTGAAAGATGGGATGTTTGTCGAGTTTTGTTGTGTCGCCATATTTATCCTTCCATAAATCAAATTTATTTGCCCATATTCCTACTGCCATTGGAAAATCTTTATCTTTCTTTTTTTTACTTTTTTTACCCGTTCTCCAATAATCATCACATATTAAATCCACTAAAAACTGCCATCCTAATTGGTGTTCTAAATTGTACGCTTCTGATAAGTGCCTATCATCAATCATGAAAATAACGTATTTGACTTTTCGCCTCATCAAATCTTTTTTCCACGCTTCCCAATATTGCGACTGTCCTCCCACATCTGCTGTTTTAATTGTCCTAGAATCTTTATCTATTTTAACTACTTTCCTTGAAGGTCTATGTAATCCAACGGTTCTTTTTTTAACATCGGCTACTTCTCCTCTTGTTCTTAATTGTTGATGTAATGTTGTTTTTCCTACTCGACTTGCTCCATACACTCCAAAATTTAATGCGTGTATTTTCTTATAGATTGATGCTGCGGCCTCGGCTGTAATAATTGCGAACCCTGTAAGTAATGAAGACACATTAAATCCACTCCCAAGTATCTACCATACTTTGCCATATTTCTCCAAATATATCTAAACCTGAAGCCCCTAAAATATTACCTGAAAGGAAGGCAATTACGCCCACTGATACTCCCCAAAACCATGCTCTCATTTTCAAAAAGAAAACATCAGCAGAATGCGCTCTAGTTAAATCGTAAGCAATTCTTTCCTCGCCATGACCACCGATAATTCTATCTAACATATTTTACCACCTATTGTTCAATAGTGGCTAAAAATTGATTAGATACCTCATTATAGGATTCTTCAGGGGGAGTAAAATATGGCCCTAAATTTTTAGACCTCATACTCTCTCTAATTTTTGATTTCTGCTGTTCATCTCTTTGCCGCTTCTCCCAATAAATATCTATTTTGCGGTTAAGAAGCCACATTTCCAATCTCTCATTAACTATTAAATCAAAGAGAGCCTTCTGCATCATAATTACTCCAACAGTAATTAATGAAAATAACACCGCATGAGTAAATGCACTAAAGGGTAATTCAGCACCATACACTGAATAAAAATATACGTTAATACCGGCCATTGCGCCTACATACATTATGGTCATTACTAATCTTGTGTCTTTCTCTATCGCTGCCATTCTATCACTTCAATTAAACTCCACTGTAAATATCGAACCTGTCGTTCCACCAACATGAGTCACATCTGCATAAAGTCCATTCTTAAAAATAACACCGTGCATATCTGCTTCAGTAGATTCCGATGTACCACCCACGGCAAGAATGCCGATTACTTCGCCACTTGCTGAAGTATTATCATAGATTTTTACATACGCAGTATTAGGAGCAAAACCTAACGCATGAATACTAATTAATTTACCTCTTCCAGTATATATTAATTTATCAGCAGTGATAGCACCGCTGCTTCTACAACCGCCAATTCCACTCATTTTAATCCCTCTATTGAAGGGGTCTACTCGGCCTGACCCTAAAAGCCTATTCATCGGAAGAAGATTCTTCTTCAGGGGGTTTCTCAATTGGAGATTCTTCCACTTCTTTCTTTGGAATTAGTGCAGCAACGGATTCTACAGCCTTTTTAGCCTTAGATTTTGAAGGTAAAAGTACCTTTTTAACAGTAGTTAATGTTGCATCTCTCTCCATTCCTAGATTTTCAGCAATATCCGCCAGCGTATTTTCATGAAGATTATCTAAATCCCCTGATTCAAAATCAATCTGATAATCGGAATCTTTCATATAACAAACTGCCCAACTAACAGGGATTTCTTCAGGTTCATCCTTATGGTAGATTACTCCCCATCTTGATTGAAAGGAAGCATTTCCTTTAATGTTGCTCAATAGCGTTAATTTCGCCATGATTAATCACCTCAGATTATCCCGTAAATACGAAGTCTGAATGTCATATCATCCATGTTAGTTGCATCGCTTAACAAACCACAAGCACCATCATTATCATATAAGGCTATTTTAATACTACTAGTGCTTGTATAAAGACCAGTAGCAACATTAGCAGTAGGAACTTGAATGTAAGCACCAACAGCCATGCTGCCATCAGAAACACCAGCAGTTGTTCCTGTTATTGTTGCGGCTGTAATTCTACTTAATCCTACATCAGAAGCATTAATTACGTCTGCATCATGATAAACAGTCATCTTCACGAAACAGTCTACGAAATATTCATCTCCTGATACTCTAGGAGCAGTCGAGCCTTTGTGGTCTGCAATTACTGTAATAAATTGTTGTGTCATTCATTTTCCCTCCATTTATTTTTATTCAAGGGAACCTCAGAGTATGTTAGTAATCTTTGCTTGACCCTTGAAGAATGTGCAGCCGATTTCTCCCATAGTGCGGTATAGACCTCGGTTTCCAAGACTGCCAACGCCGAATGGGTTTCCATGATTAATACCATCCTCAAAGTATTGGGTTGGTTTCATTGTAGCAAACCAAATATGGTCTGTATCTAGGAATAACATATCGCTAATACAAGAAGCATTTACTCCGGTTGATGGCATATCCTTTGCTGGAATTAGCGGAATGTCATAATAAGTTGCGACACGGAATCCGACTTCTGCTCCCTTTACACCCTTTACTCCACCATGAGAAGGAATAATTTCCTTTGAATCCATGAATCTTTCTTGACTCTGTAATAGGTCTGCAATTGTTTGAATGGTATCATACCCAGTTAGAATTACTTTAGGTGTTCCACCGTTTAGTCGCAAGTCTTGAATTACTTGATTCATAATACTCAAGGTTAGGTTTCTTGCATCTGTGGATTGATAATCTCCACCGAAATTAACTACTGCATCCATGAATGATGTTGAACCTCCTGAAGCCCTGCTGGTATTTCCATAAAGTGTGGTTGCATCAGCGTCAATATTTGCATGGGAAGCGGATATACTACTTATTCGGTATAACTTTGAGGCTTCAGTGAAATTACTAACAACCTTCATTAATGAAGTATAGTTTTCACGGATTCTACCATTTGCTGCGCTTACATCTGCACCGTACTCATCGTATAATTCAAGAGGCATTACTACCATCTTTGATTGAGATTCAGCGTGGAATTTACCCATGTCTTCTCTAATTAATGCACGAATATCTCCAACGCCATCATCAATCTTTGCCATTTCTGCTGCCAATTCTGAATAGTCGAACATATGAGCAACAATCTTTGGGTTCATGTAAAGTGTGGTGTATTCAGGAGCCAATGCTTTCAAAGATGTTGAATCCAGTGCTTCATTTTCTCCGACTCCACCAATAATATCTGCATCAGGGGCGGCTGTTCCTTGAACTGCTGTTCCCGCTACTGTTGAAGTTGCGAATGCTGCTGCACTTCCACCTTGAGGGCGAGCAGTCATAACTCTCCAACCGCTACTTGTGTATGGCCTCTTTGGAAGAATGGATAATGGGTTTATCTCTTGGTTAATCATTGACCAAACTTTTTGACCGTAAACCATGTTGTAAAGATTAGCCATTGAAGTTGCGGCTGTTCCATTCAAACTAATTGCTGTATCGCTGGAACCAGTAAAGCCACTACCGAGTGAACCTACTACTCCAGCCGACTTTAGGATGGAATTACCGCCCAAAGTGGAACCATTTCCATAAGTCGCTGCTTCTAAATCTTTCATTGTGTTAATGTATCTTGCCATTTTCTTCACTCTCCATTTTCTAGTCTGTTTACTAATTGATTGATTTCACTCCAATCCATCTTAGCGATAGTGTCGGAGGAAGGAATATTTAGGGCTTCAATAGCCTCTTCTTGCTTGCGAATAACTGTGGTCTTCTCATCTGTTAAAGACTTTAGTAAATCACTGAACTGTTGCTTTAATTCTGATACTTCAGACTGTGCATCATAAGAAGCCTTTACGATTTCTGCTTCCTTTGCAACCATTTCTGTATCGAATCTCTTTTGGAATTTCCCTTTAACAGTTTCATATGCCATTTTCTCTAATTGTTCAGCCTTGAATTCTCGGTATGCCTTTTCAAGATTATCAGTTGAAAGGTCAAGAGTAGATTGGTCTTCAAACTTAGCCATATACTTACCATCTAATTGTGGATGGGATTCATCGACATATCCACCAGCGTTTCCGGCTTCTAATTGTCCAGTTGGAATATCATCTTTCTTTGCTTCTGAATCATCAAAAAATTCTTCTTCATCATCAGCAGCACTTACTGGGTCATCAGGCATATTAGGATTATTAGTGTCCATATAATCGGCATCTTCTACTACGTCATCCATAGGTTCTTCGGGCATTTCTTCTGTAATCTCATCTTCAGGCATTGTATCACCGTTGGTTGAATCGGCATCTTTCGCTATGTTCTTTATATTGTTTTCGGAAGAATTACCTTTTTTCTCTAAATCTGATGCTTTTTTATCTGCTTCAGATTCTTTAATTATGTTTAGTTTATCATTTAATTCTGCTATTGCTTTTTCAATGTCGCTCATATTTTCACCTTTATCTTGCTTTAGAATGTCAAATTTTGCTTCAGGGTTAATTCCTTTTTCACAAATAGTCACTTCATGTAATTCTAATTTATCTATTTCGTTATATTCCCCATGTTCTTCATGAGTCTTTTTACGCTTAGATAATGCTTGACCACCAATACTGAAAGAACGCATAGAACCACTTCTAATATCTCGGCCAACTTCTCTAGCCTTTTCAATATCTTCTCGCATCTTAATTACAACGAAAAACCCTACATCATCTACTGCTGTTTTCCAAACCCTACCATTCTTATCTCTATGAGATGGTATTACTTCTCCAACTTGAACATTAGAATGGTTTGTCATTACGTTTCTAAACTTAGGGTCAGTCATATATTTCTTAACTGCTTCATTAAGTGCGTCAAGAGTAATTAAATCATTTTGCTTATCAACCATTTCAATTGAAGCATAACCTCCAATTACTAATTTATCCGATTTTAAAATATTAAATGAATCTGAGCGAACTGGACTAACAGTTTTCCTAATGGCGAGGCTCATGATAAGGTTTGCTTAGAAGGTTCTATATTACTTCTTCTGTAAATCTGCATGTTTATCTTCTGTAATATCCCAAACTCCATCATCTGATTTAGAATTTACAGGGGCTTTTTCTAATCCTGTCCAACCTAACCACATATCTTTACCTTCAATTGGAATAACTCTAGCATGAAATTTAGTATCAAACTTATTACCCTTTAACATATATTCATGGTAGCCATGTCTTTGAACCCCTAATTCCACATCGCCTGAATCAATCAATTTACCCTTTCTGAAATTAGTCATTACTTCTATTGGGAATTTACCTGATTTACCAAAGAGGTTGAATATATCTTCTTCCTTCTCAATTTCAATTTCCCACCCAATCATTTCATCATCCAATTTGAAAACTAAGTGAAGGTTTTTAGTATCGGTATAATATATCTTAAATTTTCCTTTTCTATATTTAGGTGGAGTTTTGTACGCTTTCCTTATTGGGTCTTCAATATCCTTTTCCAAAGTATCGGGGTCTGCTATGAAAGTATTATTCCCAGTATAATTAATATCTTCAACATGTCTTAACCAATTCATAAGTTTCTTCTCTTTATCTTTACCTTTGAAAACATTCGCATATTCTTTCATATGTTCTGTTTCAACATATTCTAATATCTTTTTAAATGAGGTTTCTTTACCACTATCTAATATAAAATTACGAATCGCTATTCTTAACATAGCCTTTTCATCTTTTAACATCTCTTCTATTTGAGTCTTCCAAACATCTATATCTAATATAGCATTTTTAGCCATAAGGTTATTTTCATAATCATAAATAATAAAACCATCTAAATCTGATTTTATTAGTATAGTAGTTTCACCGTGAATATTATCAGTTATTGAATAGCCCTTCTCTAATGCTTTAACATCATAGTTTAATGATTTTTTAGTATCTTGTGAAAGTAAGTCTAAAGTAATAATTTTTTCTGGGGCTTCTACTTCAGGTATTTCAATTACTTTTGCCGAATAAAGTTTATATGAGCCGTCTTTTCCTTTTTTAACCTCGTCAACTTTAACTCTTAAAATGCTACCAGCCTCAACATCTACTTTCGTATTAAGGGCTTTTCCAACGTTAAGGTAGGTTTTTTCATCAATAGTCTTAGTATGTTTAAATCCGTGGTCTTCAAGAAGTGGCCCAGCACCCAATGTATAGGTGAACATGTCTGATTTAGTGGTTCTCTTATCTAGCACGATTAAGTCTAAGTCAACAAACTTCTTCCATTTCACCCACTTAGGATTCTTTTTGGTTCCAATAAAGTATGTAGATTCAATATCCTTGATTACAACTCCTTCTGATGTAGGCATCTCCATTATATCTTTAGCATACTTTTCCACTTCTTCTAATGAGTCAGCGGTCTTAGTATCTTTCTTAGAAGGGAAAGCGAGCAATTCATCTGAATGGGTAGAATAATTATTGAAGAGGGTTTGTATTCTTTCACCAAGAGGAACATTGTGCATCTCTCTATCTTCGTGACGCATTATATCAAAGACGTGCGCTTTCAAAGTAGCCTCAGATTTTTTATTTTTGAACACTCTAGCAATAGTTTCTGCTCTATGTAATGGAGTGTCACCTTCAAAGAGAATTAATTCTGCATCAAGAATACAATCCCCGAAGTGTTTCTTAGTCATGATTTCTTTTTGCTTAGGACATTCTTTTGTAATGTCTTTTCCATTATATGAGAAGATTTTAATTTGTTTATCTATCTTATGAATTTGAATCCTCATCCCATCGTACTTTTCTTGCACGATGTATTTTCCAGTGAATCCTTTCAGTTCTTTTAAATCGTCAATATCAAATATCCTATACATCGGTTTATTCGGTACTAAAAAATGAGCATCACTTTTCTCCGATTTCTCAAGAGATACTACTTCTTTCCATGAAGATGCACTGTGTTGTTCCAAAAATACTTCTTCAAGTTGATTTCTAGCAGATGTGTATTTACCTTTTATTCGCTTAGTATCTTTACCATCACCATAATGCTCAACGATGAAATCTACAATGTCGCCTTCTTTAAGATTGAGTCCTTTGTAGCCTTCAGTGAAAGTATCAGGGTTAATCCCTTGTTTCTCCCATGAAGATTCAGGAAGTGCCTTATCGTGAGAACGCATAGCCCAATGAACAAATGCGGCAAATACCCCTTCATTATCTAATAGTGCCTCTAATACATCTTCACCGAATTTCTTAGCGAATGGGTCTTTAACAGTTTCAGAAGAATACCTTAACTCTTTTACATTTTCATATATTTTTTTAGCGGTATCACTTTCAATATCTTCTGCCTCATCGGAGAATAAATTCTTTTCATCTATTGTTTCTTTAAGGGCTTTAGCAAAATCATCAATGTCATCCCACTGCTCTCTAAGATTTTTAATTTCTGCGACCCATTTTTTGCGATAACTCTTAGGGTCGGATAATGCTGAAAGATAAGACATTCGCATCTTCTCAAAGAAGCGAATAACTTGCATACTTAAGGCATCTTTTTCCTTATGTAGCAAACCTGAGATGGGCAAATTCCCACCTCAATTTCCACTGGAATATTCTTTCTTTTCTTTGCTTCCATATCCTTTTCCTTCTTTGGATAGATGACCAACGCCCAAAGGTTTTGTCTTATCTTTTTCACCTTTGGTTCGCTTAATTTTCATTTCTTCACCGATGATAAACTTCATCAGTTTCTCTGCATATTGGTCTGCTAATCCTAGATTGTTAGGATGTCTTTCTTTTGCCATATTAATTGCCTCCGAATTTACTTACTAAATCATTGATGTCGCCCCATGACATCTTAGAAATTAATTCTCCATCAGGAACATCAGTATGTTCACTAACTCTTGGTCGTGGAGATTCAACCTTAACTATACCTGATTTCATCAAAAGGTTTTCATCGTCATATACTGCATTCTCTAATTGTTGTAGGCGAGATACTAATTCTTTTAGTAGGTCAACCATTTCATTATTCTCTTCACTCATTTCTCATCCCCCAGTGTTCCTTTACTCTTTGGATATACTATTCCTCGCAACTGTCTATACAACTGCTCATACTGCTTACGAAGTTTGCTGGAGGTGGCTAGCATATCAACATTTTGTTCATTGATACTTTTCATCTTTTTAGTTAATTTCTTGTCGCTTTTAACTAAATCAAGGTTTTCCATCATATCAACAAGTGTACCTAATTTGTTAAAATCCTGTCCAAAATACTCAGACGGTGAAGCAGCCTGAAGTGTTTTCTTGAGTTTCTTCTTCTCCTTTGAATCGAGAGAATTTAGTATAGTTTCTTTTTTCTCAACAGAATCAACCTGTTCAACTGTTTCAAGAGCATCTACCATATCTTCTTCGGTATCACCATCACCGTCTGCATCAAACCAATCAGGTTTTCTATCTTTTAGTATATTTTTCCAAGTCATTTTATTCACCTAACCTTTTAATTTTTTCCCACGATGGGATATTTTCAGGCCAATAATAAACCCTATTGCCGTGCCTATAAGCCACGGACCAACCTAATTTTAATAACATGCCTCCTATCATTCGTACTGGTGAATCTGAACGTAATCGTTGTTTAACATACCTGCTATCTACCTTTAATTTGCTACCATAATTTTCTTTTATCTCTTCCCATACTTCTTTAGTAGTGACTTCTCTATGGGTATTTTCCTTAGACCATTCAGCGACGGCTTCTCTTAGGGCTGGCATATCTACCTTTGTGCGCTTTTTAAGAATATTTTCCCAAGTCATTCTTCTTTCCCCCTAATAAAATAATAAACCCTTACTGAATACTGTCTCCTCCATGCCCAACCCTCTGAACTTAATATTTTACCTATACTCATTTTAATTCCTTTTGGTGAACCCAATAAAGATTTTTTATGTTGCGCTCTATGGTTCTCTCTATCAAAATCTATTTCGGAAATATAATGGTCCATTATTTCATTAAGCACTTCCTCGGTAGTGACTACTCTATGTTTATTATTATTTGACCATTCAACAACAACCTTTTTTAATTCTTTAAATCCGATTTTAGCCTTTAGTATATTTTCCCAAGCCATTTTCAATCCTCCTCTCCAAACCCTTCACTAGTCCAAGTTTCCCCTGCTGATAGTCTACGCATAAAATCTTCAGAAGCCTGTCTCTCTTGTCTTTCCCTTATTTCTTTCCTTCTATTACGTTCTGCCTTATCCGCCATTTCTTCTACTGAACCTTTTCGATTAATCCTTTTAGATTCCTTATCATAAATTTCCTCTACTCTTTTCTTGAATTTCTCCATTTCGTGTTTATTAGTCTCTAATAATTCCCTACGTCTATTTTTTCTATCTTCACCCTCAAGACCTTCTTTATCTAACCATGAATCTAAATCTTCTTCCATTCTCTTCATGTGACTTGCGATGTATTCCTTTTTCGGTCCCATACTATGAACTATTGTTCGCTTAGTCTTCTTTGGAATTTTACGTTCAATATTTCTAAAGAAGTCTTCTTTTCTTTTTCTCTTATCTTTAGATAATCTGCTTACCTTATGTAATTCTTTATAGGCTGCATCTAACTGTTCTACTATTGTCCCTTCAGGTCTTTTCTGCTTTAGATTAGTTCTCAAACTATTAAAATCTTTTAAGAAATCACTAATATTCTTAGTAGAATCAACCTCCTTATATTTAGGGTATTTATCATTTTTTCCCTGAATTAACTCTGTACCCACTATTTTATATTCACCACCTGCAATATCCTCTAATTCATCTATTTTTCCAACCTTGAAAAATCTCTCCATGAGTCTCTTTTTTGTTCTTTCATCTCCACCTAAGAAGATAGATATATTTTTTTCATAAGTTCGTATTTTCTTGAGCCATAGTCCTACATCACTTATCATCGCTTTAGGTTTTTTAATCCCCAATGCTTCTTGAAAAGCCCTAGCCTCTGCACCCCTAATTCTTGGAGCATCTTCACCCCTACCCTGTATTTCTTCTATCTCCTTATTTGTAATTTTAGGTTTAAGTTCAGGCATCATCTTAGGAATATTTTTCAGCCAAACATCTATGGCTTCAGTTAGTCTTTTCACTGATGCTGGATTAATATTTTTATTTTTATTTATAACTTCTCTAATATATTCTAATTGCTCTCGCAACTTTCCCACTGCTTTATCATTAGCGTTTTTCTTTTCTTCCACATCTATTTTATCTTTAACTTCTTTTAATTTTCGCCTATATTCCCGTTTCATAGCATCGTTCATTCGATGGGTTTTAATCTTATTTGCTTCACTTTTAATCTCTTTTAAATGTCGCTTTAAAGCGAAAAGATTAGTTTCCCTTTGGTATTTAGAATACGGGGATTTTGGGAATGGGTCATCTTTTGTTGCGCCTCTTGGCATTTTAAACTTAATTGAAAAAATGTCTTTCCCTATCTTACTTTTAACTTCACGTCTTAATTCTTTCATTGTGTTATATGCTTCTCTTAATTCATCATTTCCTTTGTCTTTAAGAGCGTCTTGGAAAAAGGTATGAACGGGATTAGTAGGTCTACTTGGTTCTTTTTTCAGAATTACAGTATAATTTTCTGCTTGTTGTAAATCCTTATTAATATCCTCATAGAAACATTTGAACATCAAAAACGGATTATCCGTTTCCATCAAATATGCCTTGAGAAGAGTAGACATTAACTTCACCAAACTTTATTCTCATGTTTAGGAATCTTCTTTTTAGGTAGATGAACAACGTCAGGTATTTGACTCATAGTTTTAGGATGTTCCCGCTTCTTATTTGACCCAGTAGTAAAAGGCATTAGATTTGGCTTCTCCTTCTTTGGCCTTTCACTTTCTGTTAACTGCCTTTCGGCCCTCATTAATTCTTTTCTTGCTTTTGTTGTTTCTTCTCTTGTCTTCATCTAATCACCTCATAATTGTATTTTAAGAATATATCGAATAGGATTTCCTTTTGTTTGATTTCCTCTTCTGTTGCTGGCGACCAATCTCTTAAATAAAAAGATACCTCAGAAAGTAGTTTGCTACAACGCTTTATTATATCTGTCATTTTTAATCCCCTCGGTTTCCAAGACTGTAATTCCCACTATTTCCTTCCCATCTATCAGCAGGGCCACCATATCTATTACTTTGTACGGGTCTACTCCTTCTTCTCTGCGATTCATAATCAGTTCGACGCCGCATTTCCAGAGCATCTTTTTCATCTTGATACATTACTCCTGAATACCCCTCTTCCCGTTCAAGTACACTTGCCCGAAATTGTTTAAATCCTAATGCTACCAATGTTGGTTTAATAAAGAACATCCATGTGTTAATCCCTTTCGTTTCTAATTTTTTAGCATAATTTCCTCTCACCCTATTTATGTTAGAAAGAACCCAATTGGCATCCATGTCTTTGTTGTTAGCCCAATCATTAACTGAAGCCTCAATAACATCATCTTTAACATAATCAATTATTTCTTGAGGTTTATGTCTTCCTTCTCTATTCATTTCCGCCCATTCTGCAACCTTGATTTTTAAAGTTGGAAGGTGCATTTTTATCTTTCTCCCCGCACTTCTTTTCAATACATCAAACCACATTATTTATTCCTCCCTTTTAATGACCATGTATTTTCAAGTCTACCAAAATCTTTGTAGTCAACCTTGCCTGACCACCGCTCATATCCCTTTTTTCTCATAAGCGTGTCAATGTCTCTATGTATTTTTTTCAGCATAAGTTTTCGCTGCTGTCCACCCCTGAAACCTATTTTTCTATTGTGCTTGCGTTTATTATGTTCTTCAATTGATTGTTTTATAATTTTATCTATATCTATGTAATCTATAATATCAGTTAGATGAAAAACATCTAAATCATTCTGCATTATCCACCTGTCTAATTCATTTTTAAGGGCTGGAACATAAATTTTCAGGTTCCCCTTTCGCTTCAATACATCAAACCACATAGACTTCACCTTGTTTCAGTTCTTCTATCCACGTTTTGATTTCCGGCTTCTACGGGTAATCCACTACTTCTTTTATCAGGTCCAACGCTCATTTTTGGTTTAGGAGCCGCCGCCTTTACTTTAGCAGGTTGCCCTGCTTCAGCCATAGTAGGTTTATTTCCAGCCTCCATCATTTGCCCTAATTGGCTTTGGTCAATATCTGTTCCAGCATAAGGGTCTGATTCTACTTTATCTTCACCTTCTTGCGGCTGCCCACCCTCTTGTGGTTGAGGCTCAGGTTTCTTAAATGTGAAGTTTTCATTCTCATCCATATCCACTTCAAATCCGAGATTCTTTATCTGCCCTGCAATATTCACTTCAATTTCCCTCTTCCTTAACTTAGCAATTTCATCCTCTTCTTCAGAAGGAGGTAGAACCAACTTCCAATCTGTAATTCCAAACTGTTTAACTATGAACGGGAATACATATTTATTCCAAACATTTTGTGCCATTTCAACAGCACGATTAGTGACTAATATTTGCATCCCTTCATTATTCAATCCACCACTTGTAGAGTTATCAGCCATGAAGATTTTACTTACTCCATAGAATGCAGCAACTCTATCCCTCAAATCCTCCTTAACTGAAATATAATCCATTTCCTTTAATGAATCCATGAACTTTATCCATTCAACAGAACCTCTTCCATTTTCCGCTTCAATTCCCATCACTGGAATAAAGTGGGCATCCTGTTCCATCTTCTCTTTTACCCCTCTCCAAAAGGTTCTCATTGATTCAATGTTGCGAGTCTGAACTGCCAACAATCCCTTTGGCATTCTACTCTTTGTATATGCCTGATTAATATAATTCTCCATAGCAATAAGAGTTGTTAAATGATTCCACATTGTAATGATTGGGCTTGTCCCATATAGTCTACTTGGAGAATATTTACTGAAATGTAGTACCTCCCCTTTAATGAAATACTGTTCATATCCGTGTCCTCTATTAATATAATAAACAGGATAGGTTTCACCATTACACACTGAACATCTTTCATGTGCTTCAGTGACCATTAAATCTCTATGATAAATACAAGTGTAGGCTCCCTCTCCTCTATCTCCGTCTTCATCACAAAAGATAGCCATAGTCACTGGGTCTGCCCTATACATTTCTTTTATTTTGTGCGCTCTAATATTCCCATTCCCATCAATAAAATATTCTTTAACAAGAACAATATAAGCATCATCCATTATATTCAAATCATCTTCTAACTCTTTAATAACATCAATAAACATCTGTTCTGCGTTATTGACGTACTCGCAATGTAAAAAACTATCTGCATGTTTTTTCTGTTGAGGGTCAGGTTTTTTTAAATTAGAAGAACCGCACCCTTTACATTCTTCAACAGTATTATTGTGTTCCTTTTTACAATCTTGACATTTAACAGCAAATGCTGGCTGCCATTCATAACCTCGTCTAAACACCTCATTCTTTAATTGAGTAATACATGTTCTAAGAATAACTGAACTCTCAGCAACATGATAAATAATTGGCCCAGTCATCATTAATGGATGATGCTGCTCTTGTATTCCCATTTGGAAAATAGTCCTGTCGTCAGGAACAGGGGTGCTTTTTCTGAAAAAATTCCTCATAGAGAATCTTCTCTTTTCATCAGACATTAAACAGTCACCCCTGATTCATGTTCTCTTATTAGGTCCATTTTACTATTCGCTTTATATTTCGCTATATCATCCATGTATATTCCCTCTGATGCAAAATCGTATCGTGTATTGTCAGAATGGTTAGCCCATTTCATCAACTTAAATAATTCACCCATGCGCTCTTTAGCCCACGGTTCTTTCTTGAAGTGTTTCTTTATACCAATCAGTTCAGTTAAAATATCAGCGTTTGCACCCTTCATCCTGAAATAAGGTCTACACTTATTGAGCAATTGAGTTATATCCGCTTGAGAATAAAAATTAAGTCTATTTACTGGGCGAGTATCTTGTGGTGATTTTTGGTCAAGATGGAGTTTCCCCACATCTAATTCCTTATGTAGTTCTGATACGAAGGCTTTACCTCTAGTTCCAGTAGCAATAATCCCAACTCTAGGGTTGAAATTCCTATCCATAGTTATGTAGCCATCTGAGTCAATGAAGGCTGCTGTATAAGCATAAAGGTCTTTCTTAATTTCCATTGGGAGTTTGTAATATTCCCCATCAATGTTAGTAATATTAAGTTTATCAGCAACCTTAGCAATTATCTGTGGAGAGGAACGCCTATGTAATTTCATAGGCAGCCTTTCATGAATCTGTCTTGAACCTATACCTTGATTATCACATACGGATTTTAATACCATGTCTTCTAACTGTGAAGATATAGTTTTTTTAACGGGAGAGTTAGATAACTCCTTTAGAATTTTAGTAAAAACTTTTTTTGAATTGGTCATCTTCCTCGATAGGGAACAATATTCAGCATCGTAGTTTTTTCCACGATGTAGATGAGATTCCCAATATTTGCACAACGATTCTACAATATCTCTTCTTGTGCGTTCATCCTTTACTGAATGTAATTTACGCAAATCTGATTCTTTATATCGCATTTGTCGGAGCGGAGTTTCATAAGGAGCAAGCCAATATATTGATTTAATGCAAGAGGATAAGTGATTCCCATACTCCATAACTAAATTATCAATTGATTTAGTAAACTCTATTTTCTCTTCACCTTTTAGTTTCCGTCTATATTTTTTCAATTGCTTTACTATGTCAGGGATTGATTTATCACCAATTAAATACTCTCTTGGGAATACTTCTAAACTTTGCTTCGCTTGAGTAATATTCATATTGAATTCTTTTGAAAGGCTCATTGCTACATCATAGTCATCGAGGATAGGAAGAGTAGAAATCCACTTATTTTTCATGTCCTCTTTTATGTCTTCTTCCTCATCTGCAAGGTCACCCAACCGCCTAAGATTATCTCCTTCTTCACCTTTAAAAATTAAGTCCAAACATCCCACCCCCTATGGCTGGCATTATTGGCATAACTGGGTTATTAAATAATCCTGAATCTTCTATCAAAACAAACGACTCCAACATATCATGCGTTGCGGAATTAGCCAAAGCCAACCCCATAACTAAGTCGTCGTGTGCGCCGACGCCTTCAAACTTTCCGGCGTCTGTAATTGTGAACATTGACAATTCTTCTATGATATTGTCCGTTACTGTCCTAGATTCATCGTTTCCTCTAGGAAATATAATTTTACCATTTTCCATATTCATTTGAAGGTTCAGAATAATTTCCTCTTTCTTCCGTCGAGTCATAGTCACATCCTTCACATTCAAATCCGTTTGGCTACGCAACTCTTGTGTGAAAGATTTAGCAAATGTGTTTGTCTCAAAATAAATGATGTCGGGGTCGAATAAACCAGCAACCATTTTTATCTTATTTATGTTATCTCTAAACTCAACATTTTTGCAGCGGTCAACATATATGACTCGCTTATTACGTTCCTCATCTACTTCAAGAACAATAATTACATTGTAATCTCCATCTGTTGAAATGGCAGGGTCAACACCAACATAATACTTGTAGCCAGCATCCTTTCTATGTCTAAGCCTTAGAATATCTTTACGCCCTAATACCTTACAATTATCTAAATGTTCAGGAGCGAATAATGATGTGCCTGTGGAAATTGGAATACATAAATACTCCCTTGTAAATTTCAATGAACCAACTTCAGTTTTCCTTTGCATGAGGGAATCATAATCCCAACGTGAAGGCCAAAGGGGTTCATTGTTTTGGTTAAAACAAGGATAATGTCTAACAGTGTAAACTTTCTTATAATCCTCACTATCCAATTGTGCAAATATATCTGTATAAGTAAATGGGGTTCCAATCATTCTCAATGATGCGGTATGGTGAAGTGTTGGAATCATATCTCCAAAGAACCAATCAGTGACTTTCTTAATTGCAGTTAAACTAAACTCTTTCAGAGGGTCGTCAATAATTATTTCTTGAGGGTGAAGTCCACGAATCTGTGAACCTATTGAACGTTCCAATATCGAATTACCGTTAGTTAAAGTTATGTTCCCAATCGCCCAACCTTTACTGGGTCTGAAATGAGCAAGTGTATCATTGTTAAACATTTTGTCAATTTCTCTCATGTGAACCATTGTCTGCTTATGGTTAGAAGAGATGTAAAGCATTTGATATGGGGGTTCTTGAAAGCATAATTGCCAAACTGCCCAACTGTGCATGAAGACGGATTTACCGTGGTCACGGCTACAAATGATAACTGTTCTATCAGTGTTATTCATTAGGTCGAGCCATTCTTGATGAAACTCCGTAAACTCAAAGCCTAAAACTTCTGTAAAAAAATAGGGGAAAGAGGTTTTGGATATTTGCATATCCATTTGTTTAGAGAAGTCAAGGTTTTCAAGCATATTACTTCCTCATAACTTTAGCCCAAGCCTTTCTCTTTTCCTCTTTTATTTTCTTTCCAGTGATAGCATCTATCCCTGTAGTCTTTTCTTCCTCATCTAATTTTTTAGATTGGATATTAAACCATTCATCGAGATTATTGTTCATTCCTTTTCCTCCATAGCCTGTCTAATCAATCTCTTCAATTTTTTACCCTTAACATCCATTTCTTTTTGTTGAGCCACCTCATATAATTTAGGTAACCCCACCGCTGCTATTAATGCCGCCCTTTTAATTTGTTTAGGGGTGTAGGGATGAGTAGCCAATCCAGTATAGAGTTTCTTCCAAAAATCATTAACTTTATCACTCCACCCTTGTAATCTTTCTTCAAGAGAAGTCTGTTGAGATGGTCTTTTACCCCAATCGTATTTTTTTTGGAGAACGTCTTTCCAACTCACCATTCCTCACCTTCTTCCATTATGAGTAATGCGTCAGCATCGGGATGACCCCTTTCTCTTAATTCTTTATATCTTCTATAATTTTTAGTCCACGACCAAGAGTGATGTCTACTTTGAATTCGTCTAAACTCGACTTCTTTATTCTTTTCCATCCAATATGCCTGTTTCAGAGAAGTAAATTTAGCCTTTAATATTAATTGCCACATATTAATCCCAGTCCTTATTCCAATAATCTAAAGTATTAATTGAATCTCCTACTCCCCAATTACCACCATAACGCTCTTTAAATTTTCCTAAAATATCTTCGGGTATTACAGCATGGGCCTTTAAGGGCTTTTCATCGAATTGTCCTGAATATATTTTTCCTTGATTACCATACCCAACAATTCTAGGGTATTGCTTAGTTAATTCATTAGGCTTACTTTTAGCCATTTTACCATAACCTCTATACTTATTTCCTTTTGACCTTCTAGTTCCACCCATAACAGCATACTCTTTTCCACCTATACCATTTTTAATTGCAAAGCCTGAAATTGCTACCAACCTAGCCTTACTTTCTTCTTTAACAATAACACCATACCATTCATCAATGGGATAAAAAGATTTAATTCCTTTTTGCGACCTCGCTATATACGGCTCATTAGGATTACTTGAGTTCCACATATCCCTTAATTCGCTTTCATCATTAGTTAAAAATCCAATATACATTTCTTCCTTTTTTTCTAAAGCGCCCTCCAATAAACGCTTTAATTCCACATGGAATTTCAAGATATTAAACCAGCCCATAACATTCACCTAAACATTGCCTTAACGGTATAAACTACTTCTTCATTAACACCGTGATTTTTTGCAAGGGAATCATAAGATGATACTGATTTAACAATACTATCTATTTCAGTGGCAGTTATACCAACACTATATTCTTTTTCCACCTTATTAATTACATTATCCATATGTGAAATCTCATTTAAAGAGAGCATTGCCCATATTACCTTCTGACCATTCATCTTTCTAATAGTGTCATGGGCATTCAATAACTTAAAATTAGTTTCTGAAGTTCGGACATTGGCGGCAAAATCATCAAACACATCTTGTAATTCTTTTAACTTTGGAGCCAAATCACCTAATAAATAATTAGGGTAGGCTTTGAATGGTGGCATCTGTAATACACTTCTAAGTAATAAAATCGGATAGCGTTTATATCTTACATCTAATTTCCACGGCCCTTCTGCTTTTGGAAAACTATAATTCTCAAATAGTGCCTTTATTGACTTACCCATAAAATCAGGTAATTTCTCATCGAATCCAGAAACATCTGCATATTTATGAACAATACCGCCTATTGATTCTACATTCACATTATGGAAACTTTCACCCCACATTGCATCAAGAGCATCAACAGCATCTTCCGCTTCCTCATACACTTTAGTAATATCAAACTTTTCATTAGGGTTTCTAATCAATTCAATGAAGGTAATAATGTCATCAATATGTTGGGCCTCTAATGCTCCAAATCCAACATTACCTGTAGTTTTCCCTTTATCATCGGTACGCCTCTGAGTGTTTTTTATGAAAGCGCCCAATGGGTTGTTTAAAGCGTTCTCTATCTCTATTACACGGTTGGGTAATTTTTGAATCCATACAGGTAATTCTTTTTCAACCATAAATTCACTAGTTAAAGGAATTGAAATATACTCATTTGTTGCGTCTAATAACTTTAACCATAATTCATCTAAATTGGCTGTTATAGTTGTCTCCTTTTTGGTCTTTGGGTCTATTTTAGTATATTTAAATTCATCATTAGGCATATTTTTACCCGTACCTGTAAAGGGTTCATTGAGTATTCTACCTTTGATATTCTTTATGTTAGCCCATAACGCCTTTGTTGCTTCCCCTGCATTTTTCGTTCCTGAGTAATCTTTTCCTTTTGCCTCTTTAAGACTTACTTCTATGTCTTTAAGGTCTTCACTGAAATTCCTACTATAAGAAGCAAAAGTCATTTTCTCATCTTCTACCATTTCAGATAATAACCCCATGAATTTCTCATATTTACTTATTACATTTGAGCCTTTTTTATTTTCACTTATGGTAAATTGAGAATAAGGTAAATGGAATTTATCTATTGAACCTGCTTCATGTATATCCCTAACATCTTCTATTACATCAGCGAACCAATTTTCAAATTGTTCCAATTCACTTTCTGGAAAATAAGCCGTTTCTATTTGGGCTTTAGTTTCAGGGTCTACACCTGTACCTTTAATTTCTAATATTTCTTTAATGTGTTTTTTCACTTCTGCAATGTCGCTGAGTTTAGGTTTAATATTTTCAAATCCCCCTTCTAATAAGTCGTAGTATAATAGAGGGTCTACGCCTTCACTCATTGAATCCATAGTATCTTTTATTTTTTTCTCCTCTGCTTTTTCTTCGTCGGTTTGCCCCGCTGTTGGGTCCATTGTCTTACCCGCTAACTGCTCATCCCTTGATGCGCCCGTTTTGACTGGGGTTTCTTGTGGGTGTTCACCTACTGATTCTTTAATCTTGAAAGTCTGCCCCTGTATTAATGAGTACCTTTTAATTATAGTAACGGCCTTTTCCCAATTATCCGGTATTTTTATATTAAAATCGGCAGTTGAAAACTTACCAATATAATCTTCTAAATCAAGGGAATCCATTGCTGTAATAATCCCATCAGGGTCGAAATCTTTACCTCGGTATTTTTTTGCAGCCTCAATGAACTTCTCTTTAGCAGCATTGAAAGGTTCAAACTCTTTCGATACCCTTTCCCAATAATCATATACTATTTTTCTATCTTCAAAATCTCCTAAATCAAACTCGCCTATTTCCCTACTTAATCGCTTCAAGGCCAGTGTAGAAATCTCTTTAGTTTCAACATCTCTTTGCTTTGTTCTACTAGATAACGCACGTTTTAAATTGTTCAACCGTTGTTGATTAGGACCATCTAAAAGTTGACGAGCATCGGAAAAAATATCATATATTTCATCTAAATCTCCTTCAGGTTTTAATTTGAAATCTTGCTCCTTAAAATCTTCTCGCAAATCATCGAATTTAATTTCTTTGCCTTTGTACCACATGTGTTCTCGGAGTCTAGCATTGAGTTCCCTAGTTTTTGGAACATTCATATCCCTCTGTAAAATCTGTTTCTCTAAAGATTTAATGAATTTGTTCCTTTTTCTTCTATCCAAATGTCCATCTTCCATATGTAGCCCTTTATCATCTAAATAAGGTTTTAAATCTACATTTACCCACTGCTTATATCCACTAGCCCAATTATCATCATGAATTTTAGATAATATTTTAGCCATCATTTCATCTATTTTATCATCTGCATCTTTATTCCTCAAAAAGTCTCTTGCGTTCATTCTTCCACCTCTGAAATAATATTTTTCTCTATTAATTTTTGTATAGTTTTTTCTTGGTATTCATAAGGATGAGCGATTACCCCATTTATTGCAGGTTTTATTATCCTATCTCCAAATAAATTCTTTATTCTAGAAATGTTCGATAGTAGCACTTTTGATAATCTTTTAATTTCATCTACATAAGGCGGGTCATTAAAATCAAAATCTCCTCCTTTCATCGCATCTAAAAGTTCATCTAAGGGTTTAATATCATTAACGTCAAAACCTTTCAAGGTATTATAAATCGTTTTAAAGAATTTGAACACTTCAGATGTTTTACCTGTCAGGGTTTCCTTAACGGGTTTATTTTGAGCAAGAAGGTGATAAATAATTCCAGCAAGTTTCTTCTCCAAAGAAGTTGAAAATTTACTTTCATCGAAGGGAATACCTGATAGGTTTTTCTTAGCCTCCTGTGCTAATTTTTGCCATTCTAACCTATCCCTTTCTTCATCTTCATCTTCATCTTCATCAGACTCATATGTGAATAAGTTTTCAATATCTTTTTTATGCCTCTCATCAAAAGGTCCATCAATCTCATCTAATATCCCTTCTTCTATACCTCTATCCATTATAGGTTTAAAGGCTATTTTAGCAGCAGGACTTAATGTATATTCACCATCTTCTTTTATGAATTGGTCTTCCATTCTGAGTCTTTTCCACTGATTCTTTCTATCCTTTAGGAAATCACTACCCTCCATTTCCGTTTCAATAGCCTCCCTTTCAGTTTTAGAATAAGCATTCTTATAATCAGTCACATTTTTAATCTCACTATTACCACCTTTGTATATCTTTTTAGCATATTCCCAAGCCAAATCTGTTTTGTAATGAGCCGCACTTAATGACATATCTTCTAATTTTTCCAATATGGAGGCTATTTTCTCTTCGGCTTTAGTAAAATCCATGCTTATATCATAAAGTAAATCCACATAATTATGTAGGAAATCTATTTTATTATCTCCCTTTGTCCTTATGATACCTGCTATTTTGAAATTCTTCAATGTTTCAAGATTAAACAGATTAAGTTTAAGGAACTTTTCTTCAAGTTCCAAGACATGTATTAGAAAATCCTTATCTTTTTCTGCTGTTAGGTTTTCCATTTTATATTTTTTCGCTGAAGTCCTCCTTTGAATTTTCCCTTCTACTTCTTCTGAATGGGAAGACAATCTAAATATTTCAGTTATAGGTGAATTTTTTGATTTTATTGATATATCACTGATAGAAGGATGGTGTTCCTCAAATCTTTCTATTTCATCTTTCATTGCTTTTTGTTTATTGGCAGAAAAAGGAGCAAATCTATACCAATTATACACACCCTCTTTATATTTACCTTCATTGGCATTACTATTGAAATGGTTCATAGCCTCATCGTTATCAGTTTTAACAGTGTAAATGATTTGATGGAAACCAAACTCAATCAAATCATCTATTAAGTGCCTATATTTTTCGCCCCTTAACTCGTTTCTATGTTCTGCATTCGTTGTATTGCTTCTAAGCCCATCAGATAACCGTTGTAGGAGTATTTTCTTTTGGGCAGGTGTTTTAGCGTTATATTCTCCTTCAGTTAAATCAATAAATAAAGTGCGCCAATTTGTTTTATATCCCGCCGCACCTCCAATGCCACCTGCACCTGCACTTTGTTCTCTCCTAATTTCAATCAATTTATCTTTAATATCCTCTAATCTATTTAGATTTTCTAATAAACCTTTACGGTCTATCATTTTATTATCCATCATTTCTTTCAGATAATCTACCCTAGACACCACTCTACCGGCTTTACTAAAATCCGATTCTATTTCCTTTATTGCTAGTATTGCTTGCTTTGTTCCTTTGGTTGGCCCAGTGTCTACAAATTTTTCAAACATATCCATTAAGGATTTTGACATTAATTGAGTTTTAATACCTTCTTTACCTTCCGGTAATTTGGACATTGCTTTCAATAGTAGACTTTGCCAACTCATTGCATCCTCTCCTCCATTCTATTCTTAACATCAATCCAAACATCAGGATGGTTTTGCGCCAACACTTCTTGCACAATATTCATTTGAGCAATAATAACTGTATCTTGTCTTTTGTGAACCAACTGCCCCTTAAACTCCATTAGGTATTTTAGACTCTCACGAATCTCCTTAGCGAGTTTAGTTAAACTGTCAATATACTTTGGACCCAAATCCTCTTCAGCAAACAAATGTTGGATTTTCACATTAAGATTTTCAATGTTAGAAGCAAGCACATCTATTTCACTAAAATCTTTTTTGACTATTTCCAACGCTGCGGATTTCTGCACAATAGGTTTCAAATGCTTCTCCATATGTTTTAGAATCTGCTGTCTAGGAATCTCTAAAACTGCTGCTAAATCCGTTGGAGCAAGGTTTCCATCATGGATGGCTAATTCTAATTCTTCTCTATTAGGTGCTGTGCATAACTTACATTTTGGATTTGACTCATCGTTAAACTCTCCCCCCATGTGATTTCTTAAATGGCGAGCAGCAACTCCACTAGGCCAATCCATCTCCTCATCGAGATTATCCGTTGTAATAGATAATGAATTGAGCCTCTCCTCTAATTCATCTCTATCTGCATGATTGCAGACTCTACATCGCTTACGAGTTTTTGTCAAAGTTTCACCCCCAAAGCATATCTATCCATGATTTCTTTACGGGTCTACTAGCCTTATTTTTATCTACATATTGTGAATGCCACGGATAACGTCTAAGTTTTTTATCTGAGTCTGTAGGCAATCTATATGGAAGACCATTAGGGGCCATCATTTGTTTTCCACGGATGACCTCATTAATTACGTTATCAACTGTAGCGATAGTCAATTTAAGTTTATATCCCTTAACTTCTTTCCAGCCAACAGGCATATTACTAATATCACTTCCAAATAACTGCTTTAACCCTACTACGTTGTCTATCCACTTTTTATCAGTATAGGGTTTATCATTAACTTCTCTTAATATTTTATCCTTCATTATATTTCTAGCCCCTGTTCCCGCCCTATACATGCTGGTATTCTTTAATGCTGCATTTAATCTCGCAACTAATTCAGAGTTTTGTGTTAAATCCTTAATGAATTTGGGGTCGCTGGCTTTTCTTTCATCGCTTATTGTAAAGTTTCCTAATTTAGCCCCGTCTATTCCTCTTTCCAATTCCTCAAGTATTCCTAATAACCCCTTATCTAATTCTGTTCCAGCGGCATCTGATACAGAAGATTGAGCAAATAATCCCTGCCAAAAAGGAGGTCTTGCTGAACCATCTTGTGCATCAGAATGCCAACTATCGGGCTTTGCAGGTTTACTATTATCTCCATGAATCTTCTGCCTCACATTAGCATACATGGGGGTTCGATAATGACCGTAAATTGTTTTACTTCCTCTTTTACCCCATTTCTCCCCTTTTCTCTTAGGCTCCACTAATTCGGTAGGTTCAGTAAAAGGAATATTGGCAGGATTAAGGTCACTATCAGGTTTCCCCATATTTTTTAGATGTTCTATTAAATCGTAAATCTCATCTGCATCTTGCTCGGAAATTGGAGTATCGTCATCCTCAATTACATTCTCTAATAATGTCATTAATTCTTTTGCTCCATCTCTTTTTGGCTGCTTTGGCCTTTGCACCGCTCTAATAACATGGTCAAAAATATGTTCAAATAAAGTATCTCTATATTCTTTATTTTCTTTACTTGCTGCCCTTCCAACTACGCCAATTTGTTCCTTTGTTAGCCCCTGAGTTTTCTTCTTCCACTCATTGTAATCTTTTTGAGTTTCAGGCATATCAATATCTAATTCTTGAGTAAAGGTTAGATTCTCAAATCTAAATAAGTTCTTTGACTTACGAAGTGGGGCTTTAAGAATAGGGGTAAATGTTGGTCTTCTTAGCATTGTTTTCCATGTCATTCTTCATCATCCCTTTTCTTCTTTTTTCCGAAAGTTGGTTTTGGTTTAAGCCCAGCATGACTAGTCATTACTGTTCCAGCCATCGCCTTTTTATCCCAGTTAACATCATACTCTTGCGGGGCTTCCCATTTATGAATTAACTCCTTAATATCCTTAGCGTATTCTTTCCAGCGTTGTTCGTCTGAAGGATAATCTTTCAAATCCCACTGTAATAAAATCTCATTTAAACTATCAATGAGAGTTTCTCCCTTGAGAAGTTTTTTCCAAATCATATGTCAAACTTCCCTTTCTTGGGGTCATAATCAGGATTAGGATGTTCGATTCCAGTTGTTAAATCAAGATGCGTTTCTTTGTAGTCTTTAGGGCTGGGTGCTGCCATAGGACATTCATTTGCTGCGCTTGCATCTTTTGTTTCCTTAGTAGTAAAAGCACTCCATTTATAACCACCATGCTTACCCTCTAATTTTCCAACCTTTTTGAAATACGGACATTTTATGTTTCTAAAATTCTCTTGTTCCTTTTTCCATCTTTGAGTATGATGGTGCGCAGGGTCAATCGCTTTGTTAACAATCTCCCATGATTTATTTACCCCTATGCCGCACTTAGGACACCTACCCTTCCAATTAATTTTCACTCCATCTTCAATATCTTCTTCAGGAAGACCTAACTTCTTCCTTCTCTCTTGTTCTTTATTTGATTCTGATTCTGCCTGTTCAGCATGAATCCTAGCCATGAGTTCTTTCATGTCTACTTGTTTATTTATTATTTCAAACCAACTCATAATAATCACTTAAATAAATCATTCACATCGAACCTTTCCTCTTCATAATTTTGGGCCATGTCAAATATTGCAACCAAAGCCTTTTGGACTTTAACTTGGTCTTCTTGGCTTTCCATATGTTTATCATAAGCCTTATACCAATCATGCCATTCATCTACGGCTTTTCGCCATTTATCCCACATTTTATCAAGTTTTACTGAAAATAATTTCCATTTTTCCTCTTGTTTTTTTGGTGTTAAGGGTGTGAATCCAGCGGTAGCCGTAGGCCCACCAATAGTTCCCGTCGACAACCTTTTCCCTTCCTCATCTAAACTCTTCCATTCTTTATAGATAATATTTAAATTTACAGGGGGCATTTTAAATCCAACATTTAAACGCAAATCAACATTAATTATTCTCTTTTTATTATGATAAACTTTCAGTATGAAATACCCACTATGAACTGCATCCCATTCCTCTTGATTTGGCATCTTGAAAGATTTTAAATTGTCTATTGTCCCTTCTCTACCTTCTTTATATGCTTGATGTTCAGTCTGTTTTTCTCTCAAATTATTTACTAAGGCCGAACCGCTACGGTCTTCACCAGTTCTAAATGCCCTACTCTTGCTTCCTCCGAATGCTGGAAGAGTATGAGTTTCTTGATGGGGAAGATTAAACCTGATAGTCTGGTCCTTTTTGGGATTCTCTATCATATTTTCCTTAACCCATTCATCAAATTCTTCTCGATAAGGGGTATATCTAGGGTTTTCCTCAAACGTATCATCACGATAACGATGTGGAACTGTAATGTCAGGGAATGCGTCTTTGAAACCTTGAAGTTGTTGAAGCCTTGACTTATATTCTTCATACTTATCAGGGGTTTTCCAATTTGATAGCACATTTTCAGGTTTAACTAAAGCCCCCATCCATGACGCAGTTTGCCTAAGAGTTGGTGGAACCATTGGCCGTATCTTAAGACTATATGCGTAATTTTCAGGCGTTTTACTATAATCGTTATTTCCATTAACTTGTGGATAAACGTCAAATCCGCCCTTATCGTGTAATCCTATATGATACCTCATACGCCCCATGTTCTTTTTAATAAAGAACCAAAGTTCCTCATATACCTTTTTCGGTAAATCGCTTCTTGGGAAATAAAGACCTCCCTTTAAATATTTAGAATCTACACCTTCTAGCATAGTTTCTAATTCGACAAAATTGCCTTTAGCGTTTTTTAGAATAGCCATCCACATATCAACGCAACTCTTTTTTCCAATCCTTAGATTCTCTTGCTTTATCCATTAATTTTAAATCTTCAATTACATCTGTAATGTCATGCCGTCTTACTTCAGTGTCGAAAAAATCATATACAAAAGTAAGTTCAATACTCCATGCTGATTCTTTATTTTCCTGTTTAGGAACAGGTTGGCCTAGCAATCTCAGCATCTCTTTTTTCTCATTTATTTCTTTTTCATCACCCGCTGCTACTGTTTTTCTTGCGGCTTCAACTATCATACCTGTGAAATCTTTTTGGTTTGCTTCAGGATGTTTATAACCAATAAAACCCAGTTCCTTATTTTTAAATTCAAATCCAATTATTTTAGCATCAGCATTTTCATCTGGGCGTGTTTGATATTTTCCAGTATCTTTATGACCACGAACCATTTTCATATTTGGTAAATCTTCAACAACCTTTTCAATATATTCAATAGCCCTATCAATCAATTTTTCATTATCAATTCTTGTAGCCTTTAAAATATCCATCCAACTCATGACTTATCCCACCCTGCTAATTCTTATAGTATTTGTTCTATAATTTCATTGTTGTAAGTTTGAACCCACGATAGAATATTTTATCGGCAGCAACCTCTTTAAACATTTCAAGTGTTCTTAATAGTTTCTCTTCAAGTGTCAACTTATCTATTTCGTTATACATACTTCCTATACTCATAATTTCCCGTCTAATATCTTTAATCATTTGTGGTATATCATCTAAGTCATATTTACGCAGTGAATATCCCAATTTAGTTAACATCCCCGAAGACCTTGTGGCAAAACTAACTCTAAGATAATTATTCTTTGATACATGTTCTAAATCGAATTTCGGAAAAGCATAATCTCTACTACTGTCGAAAAAATATTTCCCTTGAATCCTAAGTCTAATTACACCCTTTCCAAAAATACCTTCATGTTTAATATCGTTATATCCTTGAATCCACATTCCAGTAATATCTGCTGCTCTATGTGGCCCCTCATCCCCTGCATTCTCTCTTTCACTATCGTAATCGCTGTCACTACCTTCCGTAATTTTTTGTACTATTGGACTGCCCGTATAACCTGTTAATAGTGGACTTAATTTTTTTTCTAATGTTTCTATAACCCGCTTCTGATAAACCTTATTATGAGGTTCTAATTTAAGAATATTAAACCACATAATTATTTCTCCATAACTTCTTCAATGATTTTCCCTACTTCCAATCTTTCATCAGCAGGAATCTTTTTAGTTAACTTTCCATCTATTTCTTTTAATTTATCTAATAACTCTGTATAATTTTTATAAGGGTACTCTTCAAGCCATCTGTACTGGTCTTCACGAAACCTAATATCATGCTCTGCTATTTTTATTACCCATTTTTCAAAAAAAAGCCCCGATGGATTCCAACTATGTTTAATTGTTATTACATGATGGTCATAAGGGTTATTATTTGCCGCTGCAAAATTAGTTTCAACTTCATCAAATATCCCTTCTAAAGCCTTAACAAAATAATGACGGGTTCTATTATCCCAAAGTTCATCACCGTCTTCTTTAAGAATATTAAACCACATTATTTCCCCTCCTTTAATTTCTTTTGCCAATCTTTTCTGTGGCGAGTATGTTCATCAAAATCTTCTAGTTTAGGTTTAGGTTGTAATCTCAAATGAGGCTGTATATCATGTGTCCTCCTTTTTCTATCTAAAACCCTATTCTCTGGAAAAACATACTCATCACCCTCTTTTTCTTTTAATGGGGGGCCAACCGCACCTTTCGGGCTTTCTCTAAAATCTAAATACTTTTCCAACATTATTTCTTGTAATTTATTTAAAACAGTGGAAAAACTTTCATTCTTGACTCCAAAATGAGCATAGGGGCCACGATTATCTTGATACCAGTAAACACCTCCAACGTTAAGGTAGGTTTTTCCTTTACTGAAATTAAGAGTAGATTGGTCTTCAAATTTTAAATAGGTAGTATATACATCACTTGATATTTTAATAGTTATATGTCCAAAACTACCACGTTCAGAATTGCGTGGGGGATATTTAATTCTATATTTTAAAATACCTTTAGTCCATATTTTAGACCCCCGCTCAAGACGTTCGTTGGGTTCACTATCCTCCATAGACGTAGACTCATCAATTAATTCAGCAGTCCAACCAATTTCATTACTATTGAATAATCGCTTTACTTTGCCCATATTTTCTTTAAGTCGTCTTTTTTGCTGGGCTATTTTTTGTTTAAGTTTAACATCCATAGTATTCTTTTTACGCTTCTCATCTTTTTTCCTCTTATGAGTATCTATGTTGGGCTTTTCCCTATTACCTTTAAGAATATTAAACCACATAATTACCACTTCACATGCTTCCCCATAACTTCTTGAATCATTGAAGCGAGTTTATGCAAATCAAAATGCCCTTCAATAAGGGGTTTATCATAGTGCATTCTCCAATATTCATATATTTTTTCATCTAATAATTTTAAATCATATAATAATTTAGTTAAATTTTTAAAGCGGATATTCAGGGAGCCGCCCTGCCCAAGAAAATCAACATACTTATCATTATAAAACTGATAAGATATATGAAATTTTTTGTGTTTGTATATAGGGTGATACAAGGTTTTTTTTTCTATATAGCAGTCTATAACCCAAGAGCGATATTCTTCACTCTTATCTCCATATTTTTTTTGAAAGTTTATATCTTCACTGTCTTCATAAACCTCAAATGTTTCTTTTAACTTACTAATAAAGAGCGGTATTATTCTTTCAGCATGGACCCTATCACCCTCATTTTCTTTAAGAATATCCATCCACATAATTATCACTTCATAACTTCTTTAATAGTATCTCTATACCACTTACGAAAAGATGCCCATGTATGGCCAATATCCTGTTCAGAATTAGAAAGTTTTTTATCTAATATTTTTAACTTATCTACTAACTCTGTATGAGTATCATATTCAAAAGTAATAGGGGATATTTCAAGACTTGGTATATTAAATTCAACTTTAAGATAATTAGGAATAATATTTCTTTTTTGTTCTATTCCTATGATTAATTCATTAGCGTATGAACCGATTTCATAAGTTTGAGTAATAGTTATTTTCGGACCCAACCTAGCATCAAATTCAGAAACTACTTCATCAAATATTGCCTCTAAAGCCTTAATGAAAAAATCATCCACCCTATCATCATATACACCTTTAAGAATATTAAACCACATAATTACCCCTTCACACACTTTTTCCACTCATCTAAAACTAGAATGGCTGATTCATCACCTTCTGCGGCCCCCTCTTCCATTTGCATTCTTAATTGGCGGCAGGTTGCTTTATCTACATTCTCATAGATTTTGTTAAATAAGGCCATTTTTGACTTTGGTACTCCCCCACTATCTAAATCATGCTGCAATAACTGTAATATTTTCATTCTTGCTTCTTCACAGCAAGTTTCATTTATTTGTGAATCCATTTGTTTTGCAGCCTCTTTATCTCTCTGTAATTGGCCCTTCTTAGGTTTGCCCCAAATGACATTTGCTTTCAGTATTTCTTTCCAACTCATTCTTTTTCCTCCTAATTCTCACTCAACTAAATAAATACGAACTGTCTTCCTCAAACTCATCACCTATTGGTTCAACAGCGAGTTCATAAATCATTCCCGCCATTTCTGCCTTGATATGCTTAAGATGAGAAAGTAATTCTCCCCTAGTTTTAAACCCTGTAGTATAAGGTTCTGCATCACGCTCCTGAATTAAAACTTCCAATCTCCACCCACCTTTTGACTTTACATCTAAGTCTTCTACGGCTTCAATCATTTCATGAATGTTTTGCAGCCTCTTCAATTTTCTTAAAACATGCGAAACATATCTTTCATCAAAATTGTTTTTTAGAATATCCTCCCATGTCATATTTCTCACCCAGTAATAGCCTCAAAAATACTAAATTTAGCCCCTTCTTTGAAAAGCATAGTATATCCGCAAGCAACACATGAAACGGCGTTATATTTTTTATTTGAATAATTGAACAGCCTTGAAATCTTCCCAGTCATTAACACTATTTCAGTAGTCCACTCTTTTTCATTACACGCTACACAATTAATCATAATTCTCACTCAATCATATTTGGGCTTCAAGTTTAATCCCTCTAAAGTAATCTCTTCTTGCATTTCATCATAAGTAGGTTCATCTTGCCTTTCATCAGGTTCTTCTTCCAACACTCTAACCAATTCTTCATAATCTTCTTTAATTTCTTTTAATCTGTCCATAACCTTATCTTGATTCTTCCAATCGGTAGGGTCCATTTTCATTTCTTCCAGTAATATTTCTAACTGGACTTCAATTAACTTTAATTTCTGACCTCTGACTTCTGCTTTCTTCAATGTATTTTTCCACTTCATAATTCTCACTTCTCTTCTTCATCGAAATACTCTCTTAAACCATTAACAATTTGTTCTTGGCTTTGAAGCCTAAACCATGTATGGTCGAAGCCCTCTAAGGGCCGAGTCAAGTCCTCCATCTGTTTTTTGTGGGCTTTAATCCGCCAATCATCCTCATCCAGCGGTGACCACGACTCCAATACTTTCAAATGCTCACGAAGTTCTTCTTTAATACTGTTTTGAGCATCTCGGTGTTTCTCATCCCTAAATTGCTGCATTTCTTTAGGTGCAAAATCTTCTGCATCCATTCTCTCTCTAGGGCTTACTTTTAATACGTTCATCCACTTCATTTCTTCTCACTTCCTTTGGGGTACTTTTTAATTTCGTAAAAACCATATCCATTTCTAATTAATTCTTTATCCTTTAACTGCTCATTTATTTCAGACGCATATTTTCCATCAGGAAACCATTTAACATATTGTAATTCCCTACTTACA